>Ga0185299_10000624_pt1 | contig 89054 bp, 82 predicted proteins | sample PaiPotPPA55metaG_FD_128002 | JGI IMG/M metagenome (GOLD analysis project Ga0185299, IMG submission 128002) | Iron sulfur acid spring bacterial and archeal communities from Banff, Canada, to study Microbial Dark Matter (Phase II) - Paint Pots PPA... ...
CACCTTCAACCGCTCCCGCTCGCGCGCGCTCAACTCGATCCGCTCCTCTTCCATGGGGCCCCCGGACCCCTAGAAAAGCGGACATTTCTACTTTGCACAAACCGGACATTCTCACTTTGCAGCTACAGCAAGAATTATTAGGTTGACTAGCGCTCTGCGTAAGCAGACGCTAGAGGTCTTCTCGCTTCACGTTGGGCTTTATGACTTCTACGTACGTCATCTTCAAACTCCGATCTGATGGATCTTTCGTGTGGATTGAGGCAGCTCAGGATATGGCAGCGAAGCAACGTTTGGAGATTTTGTCTGTGAAAGAACCGGGTGATTACCATCTCTGGGATTCTTCAACCCACAAGTTCGTCAATCCCCTTGTGAAGTCTGCATCGTCTTAGTGATTAGGCGCGCCGGCGTAGCGAAGGTCCCCTAAAAGATTTTGCCCCACCGCTAAGGACGAAACTGAGGTAGGCTCTGCCCAGCCCAATGCCCTACGAGACCTTCGAGCTGCGGTTTGAAGACTGCGGCCACACTTTGAAGATTCCTCTGCAGCACAATTCCGATCACGACCGATGTTTTGTGTGTCACCCGGAACTGCGCGATGTTCCGGCTTCCGGCAAATGCCCCGCGTGCGTTAGTGCGGCCGCACACAAGAGTCGGGGAGCTGGCGGATAGCTGCGGCAAATACCCCTTTTCTCGAAATCCGCAAGTCGCTGAAGACACGTCGCAGCCGATTCTAGATTTCGCGCGGGCGAGCGCAGCGATTCGTTGTAGGCTCGGCTCGTCGGCAGCGGTTGGTTTTAGTTGAATTGCCTTTATCGCTGTGCTATGAGGGACTAACTGTGACGAGCTTCGTCAATCGGGCACCGCGATGGGTTCGTCTTCGGGCTCATCGTCGGCCTGCTGCTCTGCGGCCTTGTATATCTCGAAGTGCAAGTCCCGGAGCTAACAGCCGTCGATGACGATGACGTTTCGAACGGCTCGTTGACGCTCGGCCCCCTCGAACTGCGAAGCTGCGCGCACGGCTAACGCCGCTGATTTGTTGTCGCTCGCTGCTCCCACAGCTCTCACAGACGACGTCACGAAAGAAATCGCACTACCGATGTCTCACCGCGGGCTCTCGCGCGCGCGTAAGGTCAAGGCGCAGCGACTCCAGAGTGCCGTCACACGTACAGAAAGCTGCCGCAACGATGGGCGGCGAGTCGAATCCGTATCTCACTCCACCGCACGCGATCTTCTGCATCGGCTCTGCATTCAGCGTATCTAACCCTGCCTCTGGGACAGCTACGTTCCTGACTGCCGCAAGCGTTCACTCGTCTTCGGCCGCTGTTTCAGTCCGGAACGGACGCTGATTCTTCTAGCGCCAAAGCGTTCTTGACGCTTTGGGCAGGCCGTTCGCAGGCGAAGGTCACTCGATCTTCATCCCGTGCGCATGCGGCATCACTCCATCGAATCTTGCAGCCGCCGACACTCACGTTCAGCAAAGCAATCTGATGCTCCCTGATCGAGTGATCGCGCTCCTGAGAGGAAGAGGACATGGACGTACAGACCGACGAACGACTCCGAAGAAACATCGAAGGCTATGTGAGCGAACTGCTATGCGACACCAAGAGCATGGAAGAATTGAACGTGCTTGCAGAAGTATTGGTCTCGGTCCAAGACGCTCTGCGGGACCTGGACCAAAAGCCACGATTTGCAGCCTGATCCAATCGTGAACACCGGCGTTGCCGGGAGGTTGCCGCCCAGATTCCTCTTTTTGCGGGCGGTGGAAGGGTTCCGGCAGCGCCGTGATGTGCCAAAACCTCGCGACGAACCTAGGAATAGCAAGGCCGATGGTGCTTTTCCCAAAGCGCTCTGTACACGCGCATCTTGGAGGTTCGTTCATGGCGTTCGTCCGATCTATCGGCCGATGGTCGCTGACCGCCCTCGTAATCAACGCCATTAGTCGGCGCGAGCATCTTCGGGCTGCCTTCGGAAATCACTCGCTTAGTAGGGCGTGCGAGTCCGCTCGCTATTCGCTTCAGCCGCTCGCGCGAAAGTTGGATTGGAACGGAGGCAGGGCTCACCTTTCCGTGCTCTGCGCGTCAGATTTAGCGATTCCAAATCCCGTCGCGAGGTGTCTCGATGCCTTCTGTCCGCTTGCGCTCGACGGCGTCCTTTTTGCTTGTTATCACCGTCTCGATAATCGCTCTAACGACACTTTCGCGTTCCTCGCAGCAAGGCCATCCTCCGCAGGCTCCAGAACTCAAGGCTCTCGACGCCTGGACGGGCCGATGGACGACTCACGGCAAGCTCTACGACACGCCGTACAGTCGTGCAGGAGACATCGCAATCACGATGACCTGCGGCTGGTCGCTTATGGGGGATACATGATATGCGACCACCTCATCACCGGACCTTCGGGAAAGCATAATGACCTTTCGATCTACACCTACATTGAAGCGGACAAATCGTACAAATTCTGCGGATTCGATCGAACCGGCGCACCTCGCGCGACGCCCTTAACTATTGAGGGCACTGTCTGGAGTTATGACTCAGACGAAGAGCAAAAAGGCAAGAAAATCCACATCAAGACCATCAACGCTTTTTCGAAGCCCGGCACCGTCACCTGGAACACCAAATTCAGGCCGATGGCGGCGCTCACTGGACTCTCATGAATGAAGGAGTAGATACGCGTACCGAGTAGGGTTTGGATCAAGGACGTCTCGTCCAAAACCCTAGTCGCTTCGGTTACAGTTCTTTGTGTGGCAAAATCCGGGCGGCAGCCCCCAACCCATTGAAACTGCGATACCGCAAATCGTCATTTCGCGAGTGGCAAAAGCAGATGATTTAGAAGTCCCAGCGGGCAGCGGGAATTGAGGGACCCTGTCCATTCTGCGGGTCTTCCGCGGCGATTCTCGGCCAGTGTGCGGCCAGTCCAGATGGGCACAGAGGATTCACTGCATTGCGGGACTGAAGATGAAATCGTGCTGCCAGTCCTGTTTATAACCGGCGCGCCGCAGAGCGGTAGCGAGTTGCGCCCAATGCCGCGTCCCGTGCAGGAACGCGTGCGTAAAGCATTTGGGGCGGCTGGCCTTCACGTTTTCGTGGGCGCCGGGAGGGACATCATCTCGTCCCATTTTTCGTCGTGCGTCTTCTCGAAAACTTTTCGCCATGTCAGGAGCACAGAGTCCGCGGCGGAGAAAATGGCATCGGGGGAGGTCTTGTCAATGCTATCGGTGAATCGGGCTGGGTCAATTTTGGCGGCAGGCGTGATCGATTCGCCCAGCAGCCAGTCGGCAAAGAGTAGATCAACGAAGACGATATGCGAGAGCAAGTCGCGGACTGTCGCCGAGCCGCAATGTCGATTTTGACGTCGAACGCTTGCGAGTGCTGGTTGAACCAGTCGTGCCAGCGGTGGGACTCTTGCTGCGCGTGGTCGAGGAGCTCAGAGAAGCCCACGGCATTTCTTGGGATGGTAGTCGTCATTGTTGGTTCTCCGACACATCGGGTCGCGAAAACACCAAGGCTGCGCGATTGGTGGAACCCGCACCAAGGTCAGACTGAAGGGCATGCCTGACACTAGTTAAGGATTTCTAGTGTGAAGCGCTTTCGCAGCTTCATGCCCACCGCGTCCAGGATCGAGCGAATAGCCTAAACCGTGCGCCCTTGGCGGCCGATTACTTTTCCAACATCGCTCGCGTGGACTCTTAACTCTAGCACGGTGACCTGTTCGCCTTCGATCGCACGGACCTGAACATGGTCGGGATTATCCACGAGCGCCTTCGCAATCGCCTCCACTAGCTGCTTCATGGTGCGCCTCGGGGCGCGCGATTTATCAGGCAGTCTCAACCTGATTCCACTATACGCTTTCGGCGTCATAGCGCTGCCGTAGAGTGCGGTTTTCGTTGGCGGCGCGGACATCGCCTTTTCATGGGTGTAAGATATTGCGCACCAGTCCGAGATTTTCCCCATCGAGTACCAGGAAATCGGAAATGGACAGAAAAGATTTGGACCGATATAAGCGAGTGCTACTCGAAAGACGGGGCCAAATGTCAATCGCCAGCGCCGAAGCTGAGAGTCCGATTTCGGCCGCCGGGCACCAGCAGGGCGATCCCGTCGACCAAGCGAATGCGAATAACGAAGCGGAACTTCAGATCCACTTGCATGAAACCGACCTGCGCCTCCTCCGAGCAATCGAGGATGCGCTCGCTCGGATCAGACATGGTACCTTTGGCACCTGCGAGGCCTGTCAAAATCCAATCTCTCGGGCACGGTTAGAAGCTGTAGCTTGGGCACGACTGAACTGGTCGACTAGCGTACGACGGCGGAAGTCAGGCGTCCCACCAGCGGTTCCGGTACAATCTGGATCTTGCGATCAGTATAGTTAGACCCAAGTCCAATTCAAACCAGAAAACTACTCTAACCTTTGAAATCGGAGGTCAGCTATGACGGAAAAGATCGATTCGAACGTATGTTATTTCCTGGCGGGACTGGCTATCGGATCGCTCGTTGGTATCTTCTTCGCGCCGAAATCCGGTGAAGGAACTCGCGAATACCTATCGCAGAAGATAAAAGAAGGGAGCAAGCATGCTCGCAAGAAGACGCGGGAACTAAGTGAGCGCGCTGATGACTTGGTTGAGCGCGGGAAGGAACTGGTCAACCGGAAGAAAGAACAAATTGCAACGGAATTGGAATACGCTAGCAAAACCGATCTGCCAGAGAAATCGAAAGCGAAAGGTGTCTGAATGGAGAGCTGAGTCGTTTCCTGGCGAATCGTCACTGCGCTGGCGTTCTGGCGGGAACGATCATTTCCAGTTTTGGCTTATTTCCGTCGACGCGACCCTGCATGAGCGCGTAGTCGACCCTACGTCAACCGGTGCGCCATGCTGTCTATTCTTTGCCTGCTTCAAAATACGAAACTAGCCTCCTACTACTTTCGCATTGAAGATCAGGTCCCGGGTTTCGGCTTGATTTAGAAACTCGACAGCTTCTATACCCCCGCCGATACTTGCGCTGCTTGGTCGAAACGACTTAATGAAGAAGCCAAGACAAAAGAAAGCTGCTGCGAAGAGGACTCCGGCTCCGCGCCCCGCGAAGCACGCGGGTGCCAAGCACCCCAGGGCACAACAAGACAAGGCTTCCTTCACCCTAGCTGCTGACGGGAAGCTTACTTTCAATCATGCCATGATCTACGTGAAAGACGTGGAGCGCGGACTCAGCTTCTACCGAGATTTGCTGGGGTTCAAGCTCATCGAAGACTTCCGTTGTGAGAATAAGCCGGTGTATGCGCGCCTGCGCGCACCGGGCGGCGACAGTACGATCGCATTACACCAGGCGGGTCCGGAAACTTCCGTTTTGAGCGACGGTGTGCGTCTTTACTTCGAAGTCCGTGAACTCGACGACTTCTGCCGCAATCTCCAGCAAAAGGGCTTCTACATCACCCAACTGCCACGCATGATGCCCTGGGGTTGGCGACATGCCTACCTCAATGATCCCGATGGCCACGAGATCAGTTTGTATTGGGCAGGCGAAAACCGTATGAAGAAAACGGTGATGAAGGCCGCGCAAAAAGCCGCCCGAGCATGAACCCAGCATCTCGGAAACCGACAGATACTTTCCGATAAACGCGGTGCATTCGATAGGTCGATGCAACACCATCTAGTAAACCTTCCGTTTAGGGATGGTGTTTATGAGCGAAGGAAAACGATCGAGACTTTCTCTTACGCAGAGAGCTGAGATCTGGAGCCGATGGAAGTCCGGGCAGTCGTTGCATGAGATCGGGCGCGCCTATGGCAAGCCGCATAGCTGTATTCGCTGTTTGTTGTTGCCTCGTGGAGGGATTCCTCCCGCAGCTCGCCGGCGCTCCCAGCTAGCCCTCACCCTTGCTGAGCGAGAGGACGTCTCGCGAGGGATCGCTTCCGGTTCGTCGATTCGTGAGATCGCCAGTGGTCTCGATCGAGCGGCCTCGACGGTGAGCCGGGAGATCACCCGCCATGGTGGCCGTCCTGGGTATCGAGCCCATGCGGCGGATAGCCAAGCCTGGGAATCCGCGTTACGACCGAAAAGGTGTCTTCTGGCAGTGAACCGCAAGTTGCGGAACATCGTTGCGAGTAAACTGATCCTGGACTGGTCGCCCGAGCAGATTTCCGGGTGGCTGAAGACGCAGTATCCCGATGACGAGAGCATGAGGGTATCCCACGAGACGATTTACCGGAGCTTGTTCATTCAAGCGCGAGGAGTACTGAAAAAGGAGCTGATGGACCATCTTCGGTCCAAACGGCGCATGCGCCGCTCACGACATGCCAGCGCCACCGGGCAGTCCCGCGGTCAGATCGTCGATGCCATCTCGATCCGCGAAAGGCCTGCGGAAGTGGAAGACCGAGCGATTCCCGGCCATTGGGAAGGCGATCTGCCGAGCGGCGCAAAGAACAGCTACATTGCGACCCTGGTAGAACGCCATTCGCGCTTTGCCATGCTGATCAAGGTGTCGAGCAAAGACACGGAAGTTGTCGTTGCGGCCTTGAGCCGGCAGGTTCGTAAACTCCCCGCTACCCTGCGGCGCTCGCTGACGTGGGATCGCGGACTGGAGATGGCGAAACACAAAGACTTTACGGTGGCCACGGATGTGCAGGTGTACTTCTGCGATCCGCAAAGTCCCTGGCAGCGCGGCACAAACGAAAACACCAATCTGCTGTTACGGCAATACTTCCCTCGAGGCACGGACCTGTCCGCCTTTTCTCAAGCGCAGCTCGACCAGGTCTCGCTGCGCTTGAATCAACGCCTGAGAAAAACTCTAGGATTCGAGACTCCTGCGAGTAGACTTCAAGCAAGTGTTGCGTCCACCGTCTGAGCCGGCAGCGTTAATCAGGCACTGGATCATCGAACGGTTGTTCACATTCGCCGTGCTTGCCCTACCATTTCCACTAGCACTCTTCTGGCTGCCACCGGACTGCTCACCTCCCGCAAGAATGCGATGCGGGCACCACGCGTGCCGTCTTGGGTTTTCAAGCGTACGTGAAAGCCGAGACGGTCGACTGAAGTCATCACCACCTCCTGAGACTCGATTCCAGCAAATCCCCGGGCAAGCAGGACGAGCGCTTCGCCGTGATCGGTATTCATGTGCTGGATGATCTCGGTTGCAGTGTCAGCCAGCGGGTCGGGTTTCCCGCTGTAGTATTCCGAGGCAGAAACCCAGCCCATCACCCCGAAGCCACCCACGTAGTAAACGTCCACCACGTCCATCCGGTAAAAGGAAAAGTCGTCAAAGTCCACCCAGTATTTGCTGTTGGCATAACGCGCCAGGTAGAGTTTCCGTGCTTCAGCCACCTCCGGCGCAGGCACCGGCAGAATATTTCCTAGCAACGTGACCCTGGACGTGCCCAGTGGATCGCCGGCCGTATCAGGCTGGGTCACCAACAAGCTGGAACGCGGATCTGCCTGCACATTTTGAGTGTGCATAGCCATCGTGCTGATGAGAAATATGGGATTCGCGTGGTCGTCCAATCCATAGGGCATCACGGATCCGAAGGGGAACCCCTGCTGTTTACGTGAAAGTGTCGAGAGACTCCCAACTCGGCCCAGATACACCAAGGTACGCGCTCGTTCGGCGAACGTAGGCTCAGCGACCGCAGGTTGGTTACTCACCGCGCCCGAGCCCGCGTGTTTCCCTGCCGCTGATGAAGACATTCCTGTGCTCCGACATGGATTTGGCACAGGATCCGGGATTCTCTTGTTGCCCGGATCCTTGGAACAAGCTAACACGTTGCGGCTTGAGACGTCTGTTTTAAAGCGCACAGGGAATTCGGACAGGCGGGAAAAAAGGAGAGAGGCGCTCGGTAACCTCACAAGCGCCTCGTCTACTGCGTCAACGTAAACCGTACCTCACTGGATCACCTCCTTCTCGGCAGGAACGCCGATGTCGACAAGAATGTCGAATGGTCCGAGTATAACGCGGGATAGGGGAGATGTCAGAACAAGCAGTTCCTTAACCTTTGAGTTTGGCACGCGAAAGGTAGTTGCCGAGAACGGCGTTATAGTGTTGCGTCGACCCATTGAGACCACCGCGTTAATCAGGAGTTTGAGTTGTCCGACGTGTCTATTCTCAAACACTGCTCATGCCAGACCCCGGGAACTCCCTTCAGCCAATACAGCTCATCGCCTCCGAGATAGTACTGGTCCGGTAATTTATCAAAATGGCAATTCCAGCTTAGGGGTGGCCTGCCGGGTGGTTGAGAAGCAGCACTGGTGGTGGATTCTAGCCATGGTTCGCCGGCGGCCATGCGATCGCGTGTGGGCCTTCGTTCGTATGTGTATGATTCTAGGGATAGTTATTTTAGGCTTGCTGGGTTCAACTTTGGCAGGTCTATTGCACCCTCCTGGTTGGCACTCCCGTAAATTCTGTCCTGGCCCACGCGAAATTAATGCACTTATCGCTTGAATAAAAGGAGGGCGCTGAGGTGTCGGCAGATCTTGCTGGCGTGACCAGAGAGAACCTGGAGGGCGTCAGACATATTTTCAAAGGAAGATTTCAGCTCGGCACCGCGATCGAAAGTGGGGAAGGCGGTTCTGACGAGGAGTTATGAAAATGCGATATCTAAAATACATTGGTTTGCTCGGCCTTCTAATGGCACTGGCAGGTAGTGCACACGCGCAGGATAACTATGGGGTGGGCGATGGAGAAGAGCCGGCCTATGTTGAGCCACCGCCGGCCTACGTTACAGCACCGCCGGTATGCCCCTATGGGTACTACGGAGTTTACCCCTACAGTTGCGCCCCTTATGGGTATTACGGGCCTCAGTTTTTCATTGACGGCGTGTTTATCGGTGCAGGGCCGTGGTACGGCGGCGGATTCTATGGCGGTCGTGGGTACTATGGCGGCGGTGGATACTACGGCGGTCGCGGATTCAATGGCGGCCGTGGATTCAATGGCGGCCGTGGATTCAACGGCGGCGGATCTCACGGTGGTGGATTCAGTGGCGGCCGTGGATTCAACGGCGGCGGATCTCACGGTGGTGGTGGATTCAATGGCGGCCGTGGATTCAACGGCGGCGGATCTCACGGTGGTGGTGGATTCAGTGGCGGCCGTGGATTCAACGGCGGCGGATCTCACGGTGGCGGCGGATCTCACGGTGGTGGTGGATCTCACGGTGGTGGTGGATCTCACGGCGGTGGCGTATCTCACGGCGGTGGTGGTTCCCGTAGCGGTGGTCGGCGGTAATAGCAATAGCATTCTTTGACCCAAAAAAAAACGACTGGTGGCGGATGCTGCCAGCCGTTTTCCTTTTCTTGCGTCGGGTCTTTACGCCGGGGATTGACTAATCATTGATGTTCGAACCTTTCTTGGTGAGAGCTCCCCAGTTACTTCCGAGCAGGGTACCGCGGGCCGCTGTAAGTGGTGCCAGAAAACTAACGACTTACACGTATGTTTCTGGAGAGTTGCCGACGATCCGCCAAGCATTGGCAAGAGCAGCTGAGGGCAAACCTAAAGGCTGCTCAGGAACCCTGGAGAGCGGTCTGGTATTGAGTTGGGGCGATGAGAGCGGACTCTTCGTGGCAGGAGCCGTTTATCTGAAGGAAGCTTTTGGGAGCAAGTGCAGCGGCATACACTTCCTGGCCGAATTGAAATGGGATAACGGGGTCCTGACTGCAGTGGACGATCAGAATGGGAGCGTGTATTTCCTTTAGCCAGGCTTGCGTGTTGAATTGCCCATGTGTGAGAAGGCTGAGGCCCGGGAGAAACCAAAAAAACTTGGAGGCGACTCGAGAGGCAGAAGGAAAAGGGGCCTCAAGCATTACAGCTGCGACCTGGCGGTGGACTGCCAAATGGGTTGCGACAGCGGTACCCAGGGATTGGCCGAAAGAAATGATCGCTTTGCGGTCGATACCCTTCGTTTCACAAGGTATTCGTAAGCCGCATCCGCATCGCGGTAGACGCCGGCCTCGCTTGGCTTTCCTTTGCTGTGGCCCTAACCGCGATATTCCAGGGCAAAGATGTTTGCATGGGTACTGCGGAGAAATTCATACACGGGTGCGCGGTTAGCGATGTTGGAGGCGTTGCCGTGAAAGGCGAGATAGGTAAATCTAGACTGGTCGTCAGGTATCCACCACGCGTGGAGTCTGACGCCGTCGGAGGTCGTGAGCCAAACATCTTCGACATTCAAGGCGCGAGGATGCCAGTCGCCTACGAGACGGTCAGGATAATTCGGGAAGAAAATCAGGCGCGACTCGAATATGCGGACGAGCAACAGAACCACGAGGTACGCGACAAGAATCGTGAGAAAGTAGCTCAAGAGACGACGGTGAAAGCGCTTTCTAGAAGCATTCGACACTTCCATTTGGGATGACGCGAGAATAATTTAACGAAGGCGGGAAAGTAAATGCGCAACTTGAGGGAACGACAGGTGAAGCAGGTAAGGCGTGACGCAGAATATTGCTTCGATAACTCCCGATAAGTCCCGATAAGTCGCATTATCGGAAACTGGTCGGGCGACGACTCAGACTTGTGACGCCGCTGTGACGGGAATGCAGGCAAAATGAGGGATGACGAGGGCAATACCAGGTTATCGTAGTTTTTCAGAACCCGCGCCGGAAGCACTCAAGAGCAATATAGAGGTATACAAAGGAATCTATTATTTTCGTCCGCTCATAATCCGTTGGTCCTAGGTTCGAATCCTGGCAGGCGCACCAACATTCCGAGGGTCCAACCCGGAGACATGGGTTACAGAATGTACCGGCTACATAGGTGACGACCTTGGATCGAACGGGTTGTCGAGCGGTTTCAGCACTCGAGTATCGAGATCGAAGTATCCCGAATCATAATCCATAAAGCTGACCAGCCAGATGTCGTCGCGAACTTCTTTGATGCCGACCGCCTGGCCGGCTTTGATCTACCCATCACTTATGTGCGCTCTTGCGTGCGAAGAGAGCCATCCGGTCGCCCAGACCAAGGATGCCACATATAGTACCGATGCCGTGGAACACCCTTTTCTTCCATGGAGTGCTCCCCGCGCCGAGGCCGCTGTAGGTTGGCAGATCGATGCCAGTCAGGATCGTGACGATGGCGCATGGATAATTCTAAAGGGCAGCGCAATTTTGGCACAGCATCCGGCTATGTCGCCACAGCGAGAGGTCGAACAATATCCCTTCGGTACTCAACGCATCGGAGGATCGAAAGATTTTCGTGAAGATGCAAACCCGTAATGCCTGCGGTCGCAATTCGCACAACGGTAGGGTCTCAAGCTAAGAGTTGCCTGAAGCATGGAATCCCACCGACCTCGCTGTCCTGAGCGAAGGCTGACATCTGCATCGAAGTAGCTATCAACCGCCGACCGCGCTGCCCAAGCCGACGCCGACTCGTTGACTTGCCTCTGGGCTCAGCCTAACATGCACCGGCTGTGGCTGATTCCTCCTCCGTTCTCGGACGCACGATTTCCCACTACCGCGTCATCGAAAAACTCGGCGGTGGAGGAATGGGAGTTGTTTACAAGGCCGAGGACACGCGGCTTGACCGCTTCGTCGCTCTTAAATTCCTGCCTGAGGTTTTAGCGCAAGATCGCCAATCACTGGAACGGTTTCGACGCGAGGCCAAGGCCGCTTCCGCTCTGAACCATCCGAATATTTGCACGATTTACGACATTGGCGAGGATGCGGGTAAAGCCTTCATAGCTATGGAGTACCTCGAGGGTGCAACTTTGAAGCACAGGGTTTCCGGCCGCCCTCTTGATTTCGTGACTTACTTCACGCTCGCCATCGACATCGCCGATGCGCTCGATGCGGCCCGCGCGAAGGCGATTGTTCATCGCGACATCAAGCCTGCCAACATTTTTGTTACGGGCAGGGGCCTCGACTTCGGCCTGGCCAAGGTAGACGCTGCACCCCGATCTGCTGACGGGCAACCCGAGCCGCCGACGTGAAGTCCCACGCGGGCGTTTCCACAGACGATTTAACGAGTCCCGGGAGTACCCTTGGCACGGTGGCGTACATGTCGCCCGAGCAAGCACGCGGCGAACAGTTGGATGCTCGCACGGATTTGTTTTCCTTTGGTGTTGTGCTCTACGAGATGGCCACGGGAGTGCTTCCTTTTCAGGAAAACACGACTGCGATCATTTTTAATCACATCCTAAACGACTCGCCCGAACCGATTTCCAAGAAGAACCAGAAGGCGCCGACGGAGCTCGATCGTATTGTCGCCAAGGCACTCGAAAAGGATCGTGATTTCCGCTGCCAGACGGCAGCGGAAGTTCGCGCTGACCTGAAACGGCTGAAACGCGATATGGACTCTTCCGGCCGGCTCGATTCCGCAGCACGACATGCGGAGCCCGCCCGAAGCGCCGCCGCTCTTCAAGCCGCCCCAGCCTCCAAGAAGAAGACCGTGGCTGTCCTTTACTTTGAAAATCTAAGCGGCGCGAAAGAAGACGAATATTTTCGCGACGGAATGACGGAAGATATCGTCACGGAGCTGTCAAAAATTGCACGCCTCGAAATTTTCCCGCGTTCTGAGATGCTTCCGTTCCGAGATAAGCCAGTAACTGCACCGCAGGTTGGCGAAAAATTAGGGGCCATGTATGTCTTGGAAGGCTCCATTCGCCGAGCGGGCAATCGTTTGCGGATTACAACGCAACTTGTCGAGAGCACGACGCGCCATTCTGTTTGGGCTGAACGCTACGACCGTCAGATGGAAGATGTCTTCGCCATCCAAGAAGAGATTTCATTGAGCATTGCTAAGGCCTTGGAGATCACGCTTTCGCCCCAAGAAGAAAGAGTGATCGCAAAGAAGCCGACCGGCAACTCGAGGGCCTACGACTTCTATCTGCGTGGCCGGAATTATCTGCGCCAGAGGCAGTTCGAATACGCGCTGGCAATGTATCAAGAGGCTGTAAAGCTGGACCCGAATTTCGCGCTCGCCTACGCGGGAATCGCGCACGTCTGGGGCGGGATGTATGAACTCCGCGATCAGAGCCAGGAGAACATCGAGAAGGGCCTGGAAGCGTGCGCCAATGCGGAGAGACTAGCACCAGACTTACCCGAAGTCCTTTCAGCGCGAGCCCGCATACTCTACGCGCAGCAACAGTATGACGACTCGATTCAACTGGCGTTGCGTGCGATTTCGCAGCAGCCCGAATGCGAAGGAGCACACGACGTGGTCGGAAGGGCCTATTTCTCGTCTGCGCGATACGAGGAAGCGGCAAAGCTCGCCGAAAGCGCGATGGAGATCGTCAGTAACGACTATAACGCACTGGTTCCACTGATCAATTCGCTAGAACGGCTTGGGCGAATGGCGGATGCCGAGCGGTTGCGCCGACTGGAAATGGAAGTGCTTCAAGACCAACTCCAACACTTTCCTGACGATGTCCGGGCAAGAATCCTGTTAGCGGCCGATTTGGCCATCTTTGGCGACCTAGAAGGAGCTTCCATGCAGGTTAAGATCGCCGTGGCGATGCGTCCTTTAGATGCAAATATTCTTTACAACGCAGCGTGCACTTACGGATTGCTGGGGATGAAGGCGGACGCACTGGATGCCTTCCCACGCCGAGACGGCCAGTAGGTTTCACGGATCTAACGAGATTATTGAGTGTCATGTTGGGGTGTTCGTGGCCCTTGGGATCGTGCGCCTGATAACCGACGCACTCGCAGCCCTTGTCAGCGCCGCTTCCATCCGTCATCTCGAGCACTTGATCGACCGGCGAAACTTGGGAATCGTCGATTGGAGTGGCGCCGATTTTCGCCGCCAATTTCAGGCGATCCTTCAGCCGATCCACAATCATCACGTGGCTTGCACCTTTAAGTATCAGCACTTCGACGCGCGCGACACCGGTTGGACGAAAGTTGTTTTGAAGCCCGGAATGGCCGAAACCAAGAAGCCTAAGGCCGCGTGGGCGGGACAGCAGAAATAGTGTCACCAGCGCGGTCGCTGAGTCGTATCAGCATTTCTGCTTGATCTGAAAAGTCTGTCAACATGGTGAGAGTGCTGAAGTGGCGGGCAAAAATAAAATGCCGGGTTCAATCGCAAGTATTTAGTATCAGTTATTTTGGAATCATGAACGGTGAGTCCGTGGCCGATTCGATGTACTGGTCCGCCACTTCCGCGAGCATCGAGGGCGCAAACGGCCGCCACCACTCGCGAAACTTCACCGCGTTGTTGACCTTGGCATTCATTTCTGGATCGCGGATCCGCAACAATTAAAAAACGTCACGCTTGCGGGACAGGCACAGATGCAGCACCAGTTAACTTCGGAGATTTTGTCGGGCGAAGCTGCGAGAAGCGCTCTTTCAGCCGTAGGAAGGGCGTCTCCAGGAATCGATAACTCAACCCCGCGACAAGGACGGTGCCGGCTAATGCGATCGGAAATTGGAGCAGCGGATGGTGCGGCCCGAACCTATTAAAAATCGGCTTCAGACAGTCGAGCACCAGCGTATTGAGCATATACATCCCATAACTTACGATTCCGATGTACGCCATCGGTTTCCAACGAAGAAACCATGCGATCCCGTTGTCTTCTCGAATTACACAAGCCCCCACCAACAAGCAAGCGGCTGGCCAGCGAACCCACTCCCAAATATGCGCTGACGGTGCGAGACTGGCGATAAGTGCGAAAAGGAAAAGCGGCGCGGACCAGCGCTGACCGAGCAGAGGCCTAATTCGTAGAAACCATCTCTCGGAGTGAAGCATTTGCGCGAGGATGGCTCCAAGACAAATGGGCACCGCAATTCCCGCAGCCATTCTCCACGCCAGCGAATCCGTCGGCACGATCCGTCCCAGAGCCCCGATGTCCGTTGCCGCACGAATTCCAATCATCAAACACATTAAAATCACCGGCAGCGCTCCTCGGAGAACGCGGAGCACACCTGCCCAGATCAGATAAAACTGCTCTTCCACGGAAAGTGACCACGCAAAATTAAATATGGCGCCAGATGCTTCCCATCCGGCGAACCATGTGTACGTAAACGTCAGATATCCGGGCAAGTAGTGAAAGAAGATTTGATCTCGTCCGGTGCCGCGTTGCAGCGCCAGCACTAGAACTACATACAAAGCTAGAGTTGCGTAATAAAGCGGCCAAATCCTGAGCGTCCGCCGAATGTAGAAGTCGCGGAGCGAAATGCGACCATGCTTTAGCTGCTCGCGCAACAGCAGAGTAGTGATCAGGAATCCGCTGATTCCAAAGAAAACAGAAACCCCGAAGGCCCCATTTCGCAAGACCGGCGCCTTCATCAGCGTGTCGTAGTAAGCGGGACCGCTGACATACCAGACATGAGACCAAATCACGCCGAGTATGCTCAAGGCCCGGAGCCCGTCGAGTGAGTCGAAGAACCGGATGCGCATGAACTGGGAATGGCTCGGTGGCATTTAGAAATCGTCCCTGTCCAAGTACATTCGTCCCAATATCGTCACAGCGCAATGCGGAGCAATATCGCTTCGGTTCTCAACGCGTCGTAGGATCGAAGGATTTCCGTGAAGATGCAAACCCGTAATGCCTGCGGTCGCAATTCCCACAACGGTACGGTCTCAAGCCAAGAGTTGCCTGAAGCATGGAATCCCACGGACCTCGTTGTCCTGAGCGATGAAGATGGTTTTTTCCACGAGCAGTGGTAAGTCGTGATTCTGGATACGCCATGTACGATGGTCCTTCGTCAGGACGGAACCTTCGTTTCCACTCTGCTCCAAAATTACGGGCTAAGCGCTGCTCGCCAATCATTATACAGCGAGTATTCAGCGCGGAACGAATGTCATCCATCGACGGACCGGCCAGCCTGAAGCTCAGGCCATCGAAAAGGACAGTTGCGGGAGCGCCGCCGTCGGACCATTGCTGCTTCTCGTCTCGGTCGGAGCGAGTCGTTTGTGATCTATGTATCACCTATGTGCACCCTTGCGTGCGAAGACAGCCATCCGGTCACTCACACCGATGATGTCAGATACAGCACCGATGCCTCGAAATGCTCGTTTCTTCCACGGAGTGCCCCCCGCGTCGAGGTTTGTAGTCTTCAAACTGGAATCGAGTGAATCCACCGACTCGACGACGAAGCCAGCATTTTCGACACAGCTCTTGATGCTCTTTCTCGTGAATCCCCAAAGATGCCACGGAGGGTTATCAAAGGGGAACCATTGACGCCCAAGGAGTCGGCGCTCGGTGTTAACCAGACGGGGTATGAGCGAACCTACATTGGGGGTACTCGCAACTATCAGTCCGCCCGGTTTTGTGACTCGGTAGGCTTCTTTGAGCTCGGCGACGGGCTCAGTCAAGTGTTCGATCACGTCCAAAATGGTGACCACATCAAAGCTCTCCGGTGGAAAGCTTGCGGAGCGCAAAGTGCCCTGAGAAGCATTCAGCTTCAGAACTTCTTTGACATAAGTAGCCGCTTTACCAAAGGGCTCGATTCCCACAACATCAAATCCGTTCTGATGCGCCTGGCCGAGGAAAGAACCCCACAAACATCCAACATCGAGCAACTGGCCTTGACGAGCGCCTAGGACTGCCAGCCGATTTAAGAGGCGGGCATGCTCACGGTGCTTCCAGGCTGGAAAGATCAACTCATTTGTGGGGGTTTTCTCTCCCGGGCTTTCCAGAAGCGAACCGCTCGTGTAGTGCGACACGACGTCTTGCTCCGGGAGAGGAGCGGTGAAGAAAACAGTGCAATTCCGGCACTTCTCGAACCGCCACTGCTTCCATGTCGTTACGAATTCTGACTCATCAGCATTGCATATTAGGCATTTCACGCAATGGCCTCACGTTTTCACACACCATTACTTCTCGACCACAAAACCCCCGATGACCAGCGCGTCCATGCCGACTTGCGTTGTCAGTCCACCGACGGGCCGCCACAGCTAGAGTATTCGCGACGAAGCCGGAATCCATCGTAGTTTGCCGAGATTCCCTGCTCCCGTAAGAGTTAAGCTACTACCGGTTCCCTTTTTTCATTTACCGGTTTGATTTCGAGCAGAACTGTGCCTGATCTTTACCACTTCCTGACACATTCGGGGAATCTGCCCGCCCTGTTCGCTCTCATGTTCGTGTTGTTCTATTTTGCTATTGTGGCGCTCGCGATCCGCATCTTCGAGCCCCAACCGGTTCTGGTCGCGCAATATGACCCTCCCAAGGGCGCTTCACCCGCAGTTGCCGCCTGGCTACTCGAACGCGGTGCGCTGCCTCGCGCACTGGCCGCCGCCATCGTCAGTATGGCCGCGAAGCGTTACCTGAAAATCGAGCAAAGCGGCGATCTGTACTCGATCACGCAACTCGGCCCCGACGTGTCATTGGACCTCGCGCCCGAGGAGGATGCCCTCGCGCGCAACCTGTTCAAAGGTTACGACTGCTTCGACTTCGACGATCCAACTCCCCAGTTGCAACAAGCACTGGGAGATTTCACGATTGCTCTCATGAACACCACTTATTTGTCGCAGCACATCCTGCTTTCGATTCCCGCGTGGGCTCTATCCGGACTCGGAATCGTGTTTGCACTGATCCAGGGGAACTTCCTGTCTCACGCAAACCGCGCCGCGTTGATGCTCCTCACGCTGGGATTTGCCTCCTTCATTGTGGCCGTTCGAACTCTTCCCGGCACACTGCAGAAAATTGCCACCCGTTCTCCCGGCACGACTGCGCCGCAGCGTCCCTGGTCGAGCTCCGACAGCATGAATTTTACGCTACTGGTCGTCTCGGTCGGAGCGATCGCGTTGCTGGCCATGCTGTCCACCGCCACCACAGCACTCGTCGTCTCCGCCTTCCTGGCCGTCAACGCGATTTTCTTTCACGCTCTGCAAGGCCCAACCGCAGCCGGTGCAGAAATGATCGCTCAGCTAGCCGAGTACAAAGAATTTCTCGCCAAAGTGGACGCCGACGCTATCAGCCGAATGAACTCCTGCGAAACTCCGCCTTCCGAGATGACACAAAAACACGCCTACGCCATTGCCTTCCATCTCGACCTTGGCTGGGGTCAGCAGTTCGTCGACACCGTCGCCGACCTCGTCGAACGCTCCGAAGTATTCAGCAAAATTCTGCGCAAGCAGACCCAAAGCTCCTGAACCAAGCGCGCTCACTTCTCCACCACAAAACTCCCAATGACCAGCGCATCCATGCCGGAACTAAAAAACGTGCGGATCGCATCTGTCGGCGTCGAAACGATCGGCTCGCCGCGCAGGTTGAAGGACGTGTTCATAACCACGGGCACGCCTGTCCGATCGCCGAACTCACGAATCAATCGCCAATAGAGCGGACTCACATCACGCTCGACAGTTTGGGGCCGCGCGCTCCCGTCCACATGTGTTACGGAAGGAATCACGCTGCGCTTTTCCAGCTTCACCTGCGCGGTCAGAATCATGAATGGCGAATCGGTGGCCGACTCGATGTACTCATCCGCCACTTCCGCGAGTATCGAGGGCGCAAATGGCCGCCACCACTCGCGAAACTTCACCGCATTATTCACTTTTGCGTTCATCTCCGGATCGCGCGGGTCCGCCAGAATCGACCGGCTCCCCAGCGCGCGAGGCCCGAACTCCATCCGACCTTGGAACCAGCCGAGGATTTTTCCATCCGCCAGCATCTGCGCCGCCGCAGCCGCAGGATCGGCAACTCGAGTGATTTTCAACTTGTACGTCCGAAGAGTTTTCTCGATCTCCTCGTCTGAATTTGCCGAACCCAGGTATGCATGCCGCATCCTGTGCATCGGCAACTTTCCGCCATTGTCGAGGTAGGGAGCGAGAGCTGCACCCAGGCACACGCCGTCGTCGCCCGCGGCAGGCTGCACAAAAATTCGGTCCACGATTTCGGAGGAAAGGATTTTACCGTTCGCCTTTGAATTAAGCGCAACTCCTCCCGCCAAGCACAGATTCCGTGTGCCGGTCTTTGCAATCGCCGCGCGTGCTAGCGTCATCATTGCTTCTTCGCAAGCGTCCTGCACGGCGAATGCGATGTTCTTGTGCTTTGGATCTATTTCGGATTCCGCTTCGCGTTGAGGTCCAAGGTGGGCCGTGATTCCAGCAAGCGGCGCCGGACCATCCCCAAGCAAAAGCCGAGTAGAGACCTTATACGGATCGTCGTCAGGAATAATAAATTCCCGCAGGTTGATTCCCGGCTCCCCGTATGGTGCGAGCCCCATCACCTTCCACTCATCACTGTAAGGTTGAAAGCCAAGGTATTGTGTGAACTGTGCATAGAAAAGGCCGAGCGAATTGGGCCACGGAATCGTCCATATGTGTTCGAGGCGCCCGTCACGCCCATGCCACAGCGACGAAGCTTCCCAGGCTCCGCGCCCATCAAGAACCAGCACCGCCGCGTCGTCGAATCCCGAGTACGAATACGCGCTGATCGCATGCGCGAGGTGGTGTTCGACAAATCTAAATTGTGCTTTCGTGGGGAACCGGGCCAGAAATTGATTTTTGCCGTTATGTTTGCGGGTGGCGTTTAGATTTCGTCGCAACGTGCTTACGAGATCCACGTAGTTCAGCGGCAGGGAACCGGTCGCCATGCATTTCAGATCATGCTTCAGCGCCTCGATTGCCGGCTGCCACCCAAAACAGACAAAATCGAGCTGGTCGGCTCGAACGCCGGCCGAAGCAAGGCAAGCTTCAATCGATAGGGAAGGAAATCGCGCGTCATGTTTCAATCGGCTCAGGCGTTCTTCGGCCACCGCAAAAAGAACGTGGCCGTCGCGTGCGATGCACGCCGAGGAATCGTGCATCTCCGAGTAGTTGATGCCCAGGCCGATCAAGCCGTTTTCTCCTGACTGGTTTTTAGAAGCTCCAGAACCTCTTCGAGCCGCCGGCCCTGAGCTTCTGTCGAGTGCTCTCGTGCTACTTCCGCGCGAAGCGAACGCTTCGGACTGTCTGATGGCTCCTTGAGCGCGCGACCGACGGCAGCGGACAGCTCCTCCGCGTTCGAACCTACGTAAACGAGATCCTTTAGTTCCGAAATCTCAAGGATTGGAGTTGAAACCACGGGCAGCCCCGTCAAGAAATAGTCATATAGTTTCAACGGAGAGCAGTAGAGATTCTTCTTGCCCAAACAATCATACGGCATGAGCCCAGCGTCGAGGGACTGGACGTAGCGCCGCAACTCATCGGGAGGGTGCCAACCCATCGGGTGAGCATTGGGAAGACTAAGATCGTTATTAGAATCTCCGAAGTAAATGAAGTGCCAGTCCGGATTTTTTGCCAAAAGCTCACGTAACATCGGCAGGTTCAAACGAGCAAAGGTCGGTCCCAAATATCCGAGTCGCGGCCGAGGAATAGGCGCGATCTCGACGGGTTCAGGGCGCGGCCCATTATTCTGGATCTTTACTGTCGGTAAATGAATCGATTGTGGAATCCACTGAATTTTTTCACCATACCGCGCGCGAAGCTCATGAAAGACGGATTTCGGTATGACAACCGTTTGATCGGAAATCTCGATCAGTTCGTATTGATATGCCTCCGGATAGTCCATGCAGATGTGGACCAACGGATACCCTGCGGATCGCATCTCCTCACAGAGCGGGCGCATTCTTTCGAAGTGCGAGTAAAGGAATATAGGATCTTTCAGCTTTATGGACTTCGCGTGCTCGATGATCTGTTTCGCAACCGCTTTCCATTGGAGTCCTCCCACCACCGGCAGGGAATTCAACTTCGCGCCGAGATATTCGGGGCCGAAACGAAAGACTCTTTCGCTTACTTCGTTCAGAGATTCTCCCTTGCGACGAAAACGAGAAACTGGAATCTCGCAGTACAAAACGCGGGCTCCGCGAGATGCGATGGCCAGCGCGATCCGTTCCGGAACATTGAACATGTTCCACGACCAAGTCGAAAATACGATCGCATCGCGCAGCGGATAGTCCTTTTCTCAAAAGGTGCTTGAAGGCGGGCAAGCTTTGCTGTGGCCCGGTCTTAGCGCGTCGCTTTTCTCTCAGGATTCAGCGGCTTTGGCACGGCGACATTTCCAATTTCGGCGTTGGGAACCGGCTCACCCAGCAACCCCCGGATTCGCCTCCAATCGCTGCGACTATACCAATCCCTTAGCTGATAAAAGCTCCTGGGAGGCAGAGCGAGCGTGCAGGCAAGAACGAACCCCTTAAAAAGCCAGTATCCCGCGCTTCCTCTCTTGTAAGCAATTCGAAACTCGTCCCGCTCGGCTTGAAATGTCTCCCAGGGACTTCCCCCATCAAGCATCAAGCGGAGGCGTTTGCTGCCCACATCAAGCGGTTTAACAATTGCGTCGATGATGCCTGGCGCCATAGCCGCGGAACCAAGCCGGATACGGAGCTCGTCGGCTAGCGCCGCGAGGGCTTTTTGAATCCGCCGCTGCTTAACTTCATCTTTCGTCCTGACCTGAAATAAATTTTCAGAATGCAGCCGGTAAAATGTGAGTGGTTCCTGTATCAGGCCGGCTGCGGAATAAGCGGCGCTCATGATAGACACAAACTCATCTGCTTCAACCACGATCTGCTCAGGAACGGGAAGTACTCGTGACACGACATCCCGGCGTATCGTTACGCGGCTCGTACCGAAGAAACACATCATTTGCCTGAAAAATCTACCGTCCTCAACGCTATCGAATCTGATTTCACGAACACGTTGTGGAATCGTGGCTTTCATATTCCCGGTATCGGAATCGAATTCGTAGATGCCGTGGCCGACAACTCCAATGTGTGGCCGAGCCGCCAAATAGCCCACAACGACGCTCAGTTTTTCTTTCGCCCACCAATCGTCTCCATCGAGGAATGCAACAATCCTGCCTTGCGCCTCCGGAATGCCCGCATTGAACGCGGATGCCTGGCCGCCATTTGTTTTTTGAATCAGACATACGTGCGGCTGAAACTTGCGGACGATTTCGGGCGTGCGGTCGGTCGACCCATCGTCCACGACGAGGATTTCCCTGTCGTCTCGCGGAAAATCCTGTTCCAGAACGCTTACGATGGCTTCTTCGATAAAGCGCTCGTGGTTGTATGTGTCAATTAGAACTGTGACCGCTGGCTTCGCCATGTTGTTTGTGTTCGTCCGCTGGTGGCTCGCGTCAGGTTCTATCGGACTGCAAATCACGCTGTGAGACCGGTAACCGTTGAAAAGAAGTAGGAGGCACTTTTGGCTGTGCTCTGGCAATCATATTTCGAATGCGTTTAATGTTGTTGCGGCTATACCAGTCAAGTAGCTGATAAAAGCGGCGGGGCGGTAGCAGCAAAGCGCAGGAACAGACAAGCCATGTGAACAGCACATATCCCATATTCGGACGTTCGTAATGCGCGCGAAACCTCCGGAGCTCAGTGCGAAATACCTGCCGTCGTCCTCCTTCGCCAAACTGCAGCTTGGCCCGTTCGAACTCGACTCGGGGAGATTCGACAAGTGCGTCGATCACGTCCGGCGCGACTCCAAACTGTGCGAGCCGTGGCGGAACGTAACTGAGCAGGAATCCAAGCTGCTTGAACCTTCGGCGCAGAGTGGCCTCGTCCATCGCGATAGGCGCATACAAGTTCTGTGAGTGCTGCCGGTAGTAGCACAGGGGCCGGTCAAGGATAATGGCGCCGCCCAGGGCCAATGCAAGGGTGAAGATGGGGGCGTCGAAAAAAACGACCTCGTGGGGAACGGGACCGATTCGGTTCAGAACTTCGCGGCGAACGGAGAGCCGGCTTGTGCCGAGCAGTGTGAGTCCAGCGTCCGCAAGGCGCGCAGCCTCGATGCTAGTCAGATCGAGACGGCAGGTCTTCGCGGGGACGAACATCTCTCGGGGCGCTTCGTCGTTGCGAACCTCGTAGAATCCGTGACCTACAGCTGCAACTTCCGGGTTCCGCTCGAAGGCCTCCGCGACCGCCGTGAGCTTCTCTTTTGCCCACCAATCGTCTCCATCGAGGAAGGAAACAATACGGCCGTGCAGCTCCGGAATAGATGCGTTGAACGCTGATGTCTGGCCCCCATTTTCCTTACGCAGATACCGAACTCGAGGAACGAACTTGCCAACGATTTCAGGTGTGCGGTCGGTCGAGCCGTCATCCACCACCAGTATCTCTACTTGCTCGGCAGGGAAATCCTGCTCTAATACACTCACAATAGCCTGTTCGATGTAGCGCTCGTGGTTATACGTGTCGATCAAGACTGAGATGTGAGGTGTTGTCATTGGATGTCGCAGCGCAGACCCTCGTAAACTACCACCCGACCAAGTCGATGTTGAGTGTCATCAGACCAAGCCCGAACAGTTTATCAAACATTCATTTTACCGTCGGAAACGAACTTTTGTGTCCGGCAAAATTGTGCTGGCCATCTCAGCGTTTTACTGTATTGTCGTAAAAACATCTCAGGGGACGCCAACCGATGATCCCACTCAGGTACGGTTGTGTGATTTTTATTGTCGCTATTTTTGTGGTTACTCTCGGGTCAGGCTGCTCAAGTTCGAATAAACCCTTATCCATCTCTCCAACTTCCGCTGCGCTTGCGCCGGGTCAGACGATGCAGTTTGAGCTTTCCGAGAGGAAGAAAGTCACCTGGTCCGTGGGAGGCGTTGTCGGCGGGAATGCCACCGTCGGGACAATCGACGCCAACGGGAATTACACAGCCCCGTCGGCGAGCACCAGCACCAAGGTAATGGTCACAGCGACAGCCGGCATGGCGCAAGCGTCCGCGCAAGTGCTCGTTGTCGCGCCGGGAATCGTTGCTCCCACCGCCAACCCGCAAGTGGCACTATACACAATCTCGCCTCCGGACGATGCTACCGTCACAATTCAATTTGGTCAGACGACAAACTACGGCCTCACCACCTGGACCCAACCATCTCCGACAGGAGGCGGCGCGGTTGCGATCTTCGTCGCGGGCATGCTGGCCAACACCCCCTACCATATGCAAGCAACGGTGAAGTTTAGTAGCGGGCTCACGTTTACCGACATCGACCACACGTTCACCACGACCGCTCTGCCTGCTGAGAAGATTCCCACTCTCACCGCTTCGACGACACCGGGCATGACCCCACAGGGTGGAGTTGAGTTGTTGGAATTGAATGGCGTCACTAATACCACCCAGGTTCGGGTGGCCGCGACGGACCTTGCCGGAAATGTCCTCTGGGGATACGATCCGGGACCTACTGTCATCGGCGGGCCGGGCCCGGTCAAGTTACTGCCAAACGGCCATCTGCTAATGAATTTTGGGTCGCAGCCTGACGGAACGAGTTCAACCATTCAGGAAGTTGACCTCGGCGGGAATGTGGTATGGCAGATGACCGCAGCGCAGTTGAATGAGGCGCTGGCCGCCGCGACCTGCGCAGGCTGCAACATCACCGTGGTCGGAACCCATCACGATATTGCGATTCTCCCGAACGGCCACCTGATTGTTATCGCGGCACAGCAGAAAGTGGAATCCGGATTGACGGGTTTTCCCAACCCGGTAACCGTCACGGGAGATGTGATCATAGATCTCGATCAGAATCACAATCCCGTTTGGCTCTGGTCCGAATTCGATCATCTGGACGTGAACCGTCATCCTTTCATGTTCCCAGACTGGACGCACGCCAACTCTATTGTGTATTCGCCCGATGATAAGGATCTGATTTTCTCGATGCGCCATCAGTTCTGGGTGATCAAGATCGATTACAATGGCGGCCAGGGCACCGGAAACATTGTGTGGAAACTAGGCTTCCAAGGGGACTTCACGCTTCAGAATGGCACGGATCCGATTGACTGGTTTTACGCCCAGCACGATGCGAACGTGGCCAGCATGAACAGCAGTGGCGTATTTCAGCTCATATTATTTGACAACGGAAACAACCGCATCCTGGATACGAGCGGAACGATTTGTGGATCGGGTACACCGTGCTTTAGCCGCGTCCCGATCATGCAACTCGATGAATCAGCAAAGACCGCGACGATCGAATGGGTGGACGATTTGTCCCCCGTCTTCTCGTTCTTCGGTGGCAACGCGGAGCTGCTGGCCAATGGAAACGTGGAATTCGACGAGTGCGCGTCTACGGGCACCACTGCCGACGTTTTTGAGGTCACCAAGACCATGCCCCCGCAAACGGTGTGGCAGATGCACATCTCCGGGTCGAATGCGTACCGCGTGGTTCGCACGCCAAGCTTCTATCCCGGCGTGCAGTGGTAAGACCATTATCACGATATCACGTTCTGGCGGGACCGACCGTCGACCGCAATTCGCGCCAATGGCGCTGAATCTTCCGTTGAATAGTCGCCAGGGCTGGGCGGGCGGCCGTTCGAATTGGGTGGGGATCGATCGCTCGGGCGCTCCGGAGAATCTCGCCTTTTCCGCGCCACGGCACCTCCATACTCAAAAGCGCAGGAACCCACAAATCGGCGTGGCGCGCACGGATTGTTTTCAGAAACTCATCATCTGACGGCGGCGCGTGATCGAGGATCCAGCGGACCACGGACAGCCATTCGACAATTCCTCCCTTCCAGAGGCTGAACCTGCTCCGGACGCTGGCATTGTGGGTCCGAAAATAGTTGAGCGGCTCGGCCACGTAGGCCATTTCGCCCGTTAGCATTAACGAGCACCAGAGCTTCCAATCCCCACAAATCCGGAGCGACTCGTCCGCTCCCCCGGCCCGTTCGTAGGCGGCCTTTCGAAAAAGCACCGCGCTCGCGTTCTGTACATAACAGGCGCGGACCATATACTTTCGGCACTCCTCACGCCCATCAGCACAAAAGTCAGCCGCCCAGCGATCGTATTTGTCTTCGGGGTAGGGCGTCATGGCAAAACCCCCCAGCTGGCCATCGTTGTCGACGCATCGGGACCGGCAAAAGACGAATTGAACAGTCGGGTGCTCTTCAAGGACCGGAACCATTCGTTCGAGAAAACGCGCGTCCGCGTAGTCGTCCGATTCGGCTATCCACACATATTTGCCTCGCGCGAGCCGCACTCCCTTATTCCACTGCGTGAAGGGAGTGCCGGAATTAACCTCGTTCACTTCGAGCCTGACGCGCGGCTCCCGGGCGTACTCCTCGAGAATCGTCCGGCTTTCGTCCGTCGAGCAATCGTCCAATAGGATCAGTTCAAAATCCTGAAAGCTCTGCGCCAGGATGCTGTCGATGCGCTGCCTAAGAAACTGCGCATGGTTGTAGTTCGGGACGACGACGCTAACGGTTGGCATATCCATCCGACTTGTATTTCTGGAATTTCCCTTTCAATCGAGCTCTGAGCAGTCTGCCGAGATTTCGAAGAGTCGCTTTCACAGATTCGTGCTCTCGGTCCAGTGGTCGCCAAGCGCGCCCATAGAGACATCCGTGCTTCCTCATAATGAATTCTTCCACCTGCGATTCGTATCCCTTCGTGCGTTTGATCATTGATGCTTCGGCCTGCCGGTAGTCGAAAAAAACTTCCGGCACATACGCGAATTGCCAGCCATGCTCCAGGGCGCCGAGCCAGAAATCCCAATCTTCCAGTCCTTGAACGGGCATAGTCCCATCGTATCCGCGATTCTGTTCCCAAACAGAGCGCCGATAGACAGCGCAAGCATCGATATAATTCCATCGTAATAACCGATCCCGCTCAAACGGGCCAACATGCCAGCGGCCGGTACGCATCCCGATGTATTCTGCGTCACCGTAAACGACTCCAATGTGTGGGTTTGCGTCCAAGATTCGGATTCCATTCTCGATATAGCCATGGCGCACACGGTTGTCCGCGTCCAGAGGAAGAATGTATTCTCCCTTTGAAGCGAGTATGCCCGCGTTCCGCGCAGCGGCCAGTCCCTTGTTTTCCTGCCGGATGACCCTAATCCCCTGCGACGCTAGCCTGTCCATCTCCTCGCGTGTTTTCTGGTCTGTGGAACCATCGTCCACGACAACTAGCTCCACATCATCGCGCTGGAGGGCCGTTACGCTCCCCACGGCCTCGGCCAAGAATTCGCCATGGTTGAAGCACGGAATCACCGTCGAAAGCTTGTAGAGGCTGCTCGCTTCGTGGCTCACAAATTACACTCCGCGCCGCGTCACCCAACGCTCCCACCGAATTTCCCCTTGACTCGCGCCGTCAGCAACCTGCGCAGGTTGCGAAGGGTCCGCTTCACGGATTGACGCTCCGTAGCGAGTGACTCACGCTCCTTCATAGCTGACAGCCAGACCTCCCGATACAATTGACCATGCTTCTTGGCGACAAATTCCATCGTCTCGTCCTCAAACGCGTATGCGCGCGTGAGCATCGATTCTTGGGCCTTCCGGTACTCAAAGAGGACATCCGGCACGTACGCGAATTCCCACCCGCGCTCCGCGGCACCAACCCAGAAGTCCCAATCTTCGAATCCCTGCACTGGCATCGTGCCGTCGTATCCGCCGTTCTGCTCCCAAATCGAACGCCGGAAAAGGGCGGAGGCCGGAATGGAATTCTGCTGCAGCAACCGTTCGAGATCGAACGGCCCGGGACGCCAGCGACCGGTCTTCGTACCGAAGAACTCGGTGTCGCCGTAGACGACGCCCACTCGCGGGTCCGAATCCAGAATTTGGACTCCCTGGTTGATCCAGTTGGCGCGCATGCGATCGTCGGCATCGAGCGGAAAGATATATTCGCCATGTGAGGCTGCGATGCCGGCGTTCCGCGCCCCGGCGAGTCCTTTATTTTCCTGCCGGATCACCTTGATTCCGCGCGCCGATAGCCCATCCATCTCTCTCCCTGTGCGCTCATCGGTAGAACCATCGTCCACCACGATCAGCTCAAGATCATCGCGCGCCGCGCGCGTCACGCTTTCAACGGCTTCCTGCACAAATTCGCCGTGATTGAAGCAAGGCATCACGACGGAGACTTTGCAGGATTTTCTCATTCCTTACGCCTTCACGTAATTTGCACCAACCACACTCACCGCCATCTCCAACGTGTCACCGGCCAAGGCCGCCAATTCCCGGGCCAAATCTTCGCCCGGATCCCGGGAAACGAATTGCCGAACGTCCTTTGCGGCGGTGCGTCCAATCTCCTTCAGCCGCGCCCGGCTCTCCCACGCACGGTTCATCGCTTCGTCCAGTAGCTCGACAGTCGGCGCTTTTGCCATAAAACCGTTGATTCCATCGCGGACCAACTCCCGGTTTCCGCCTACATCAGTCACGATGCACGGGCGGCCGCAGAGCATGGCTTCGAGGACAGTAAGTGGCATGCCTTCGAAGCGCGATGGAAGCACCAGCGCATGATGCTGGCTCCAAATCTCTTCAATATTATTCTGATGTCCCACAAACTCGACATTGTTTAGTCCCAAAAGTCCTGCCATGCGACGAAGGCCGCGTTCGTTCGGGCCGGTACCAATCACTGACAATCGAACCTTGCGCTCTCGCCAATGCGGCAGACCTAACACCTGCAGCAGCACGTCCTGGCCTTTTGAAATAACGTCCACACGCCCGACGCATGCCAAGGCAAGCTCCCCCTCAGGATTCGCGGGCCAGGGAGGACACGCGTCATACGGGACATTAAAAGGATTCCGAACAACCTTTGCTTTCTGCAGCGGACTTCCGACCTGCCAACGGCTTATTTCCAGAATCGCTTGAGAGACAAAGTACGATCCGTTCGCATTCTCATAAGCTTCCGCCAGCCTCTCCGCAGAATCATCATCAGGCCACCAATAAACCACAGCGCTGTGGGCAATTACGGCGTACTTGTGTCTCGCGGCCTTCGCGCCCTCCATCCACTCGAGACCGGTTTTGTTGTCCGGCGAGCTGACTACGACAAGGTCCACATCACCTCCTGCGGCGGCCATGTGTGACTCCACAAATGGAGGGGATGGAAAGATCTTTCTAAACTGCCGAACGAAGAACGACGGCAGACGATAGTCGCGATAGAAAATCCGGCACCCTGCTGACCGCAGATGTTCGATCTGCGGGATCGGTTTGCCCCAATCCTTGACGCTTATGCAAACTTCGTTTCCTCGGCGCACCAGGTGCTCCGCTGCAGAGCTCCATAGCAACTCGCTTCCTCCCCACGGGTGCCCTTCCTGCGCCATAATGAACAGGTATTTCCTCATTTTACGTTCCGTTACCGGCTATAAAGTTGAGCGAGACGTCCCGTAAGGATGGCGCTATCCACAAACTTATCGTTCTCAATGAAAACTAGTTCCCTATCCCATTGGGAACCGGGTTTAGTGAAAACCGAAATCGTGTCGATCAAACACTTACCCCTGTACCAGTTGATTAGCTCCTGGCTTATGCAACTAAGGCCGCCTTGTTCGCAGTACTCTCGAAACAACTTGGCTGTCATCGAGTTTGCTCGCCACCCCGCGAGGTTGATAGATAGCAGGCGCTCCATATGGTTTAGTTTCAAAATACGCTCGCGAAAAGCTGACGGGAGTCGACGATAGCCACTCAAGATGGCCAATCGCCCTCTGTAAGACCCAAAGTTCGAATGATGGAAAAAACCCACTCCGTTGGGTTTCAGCTTCGCGGCCAGCTGGCGAAGATAACTCTGTAACACATCGCTTTCGGCATGCACGAGAGAGTCAAAGCTGAAAACAAAGTCCACCGACCCGTCGGGAACAACCTCTAGGGAGGAGCCGTCGTTCACGTGGAAGCGAATGTGATTGCTGCCGGCAAATCGGGCCTTGCAATGCTCGATGCATATTTCCGACATGTCCACGGCGATCATGGATTGGCACGCGTGCTGTAGGAACTGAGTCCAGCGCCCGTAGCCCGGCGCGATTTCCAAAATGCTTGAAGCAGGAAGAAAGCGGTGAATCCGCGGATACAAGACAAACCACCATAGTGATTCGGTGCCGCCAAATTGCTCAGACCACACATTCCCTTGGTGGTCGGCCCAACTGCGTTGGTCGTTCCACATTTCTAAGTTTTGAGCGAGAGTCGGCATTTACAATGACGTCTGGCTTTTAATCTGGACCACCTCTCATCGAAGTGAGACGGGCCCGTGACTACTAACCACGAAGATAACACACATGAATATCTTGGCCTTTCTCAAAGCTAGCGTCCTCCGCCGTCAGTTCGCTCGATGCCGGACTCCGACGACGTGTCAGGCCAGCCTCGCAGCGAGCGCCATCGGCGCGCGAGCGTCAACCGAAGAGCACTTAACACGGGGCGAACCAATCTGCGCAATGCTCGGCGATCGATGGCTGCGGCATCCCGTAGGATTGCCCATCTGCGACTGAACGGGAGTCGTCCGTTTAGGGCTGCCGGAATCCATAAGGGAAAAGCCTCACTGCAGAGCGTGTTCCGGGCAGCTTCATCAAGATTCACTCTCTGAAGAACCCAGCGCATTACGCGAAGAGCTTCCACCCGTGCCAAACCCCTTTGCTGGCTTCTTGTTGTGACACTTGTGTCGTGGAAGCGATGGTAATTAAGGGGCTCCCCGACGTACGCAACGGTGCCTCCCGTAAGCGCCATCGACGCCCATGTTTTCCAATCGCCGCCGAGGACGAAGGTTTCGTCAGCACCCCCCACTCGCCAATAGACCTCTCGACGAAAGAGCACCGAGCTGGCACTAAGAATCGTATTTCGCCGGACTAAGTAATTACGACACTCTTCATATCCGTCTGCCCGGAAATCCGCTGTCCATTTGTGGGGATCGATGTCGGCTAGGTAAGAATCCAGAAATCCACTCAGCTCACCGTCTGCTGAGACGCGCCACGACCGACAATAACAGAGTACGGCATCTGGATCCTCATCGAGTCGGGACACTAAGTTCTCAAGCAAGTGCTCGTCGGCGTAGTCGTCCGATTCCGCGATCCAAATGTACCTCCCGCGTGCGAGCCTGACGCCTTTGTTCCACTGTTTGAATGTGCTGCCGGAATTGACCTTGTTGATTTCGGTTGTGATTCGAGGATTGCCGGCGTAGCTGGAGAGAATCGATCGGCTATCGTCGGTCGAGCAATCGTCGAGCAGGATCAATTCAAAATCCTGGAATGTCTGGTTCAGGATGCTCTCGATGCGTTTCGGCAAGAAGCGCGCGTGGTTGTAATTCGGGACGATGACGCTAACTTTTGGCATCGCGTTTTCGGTGTGGAATCACGCTGACGATTCGCTGGATGAGGAACGGCGACTCATTGCATCTCAGCCTTTAGTACTTGCTGGGCCCCAAAAAGTGTAGGCCACTTCTTGGAGGCCGCTCGTAGAAAGCGTGTCCTATTACTCATCGACAGCCAGCGCAGCGGGGCGCGATACTCGTTTTCAGGAAGGCCCGGTCCAGCTGTAGCCCGATATTGGATCGTCCCGAAACCCGACGTGGCGAGCAGCGCTTGAATGCTATCGCGGGTGAACCATCTCAGATGGGTGGCGTCCATTATTCCCGATTCCCGGTATTGGAATATCCCGCGAAGAAGACACAGGCGGACAGACCAGTGAGCAACATTTGGGACCGAAACGATTACTGCGCCGCGAGGTTTCAACGCCGCACGAGAAAGCAAAAGCACTGCGTGCGGGTTGGGAAGGTGCTCCAGGACATCGGCAAATATTACGATGTCGAAAGAGCCGATTCTGCGAATAATCTCTTCGGTCAGATAGCCGACGTGCATTTCTAAACCACGCTCCCTAGCGCGGGCTGCACGAGCGGGGTCCGGTTCAATACCCACAAATTCTGCCTTGCACTTGTCGGCCCATAGTTGAGTCAGCACACCCCCGCCGCATCCCACATCGAGGACCCTCGAACCGGGCGGAATCATCTCAGCCACGATTCCGGAGACTTCGTCAGGATCGAGTGGACGGTCGCAGTCGTATCGAAGTGCGTCCGGAACCGCCTCGAGCAACCCTGAGGCATTCTGGTCCGGAGACAAAGTCTGGTCGGTAATTTTCGGACTACTGATCATCTATTGCTCCCGGAGCGGACGGATTGGTTTTGCGATCAGCGCTTGAAATCAATTCGCCGGACTGGGCATCTCCATTTTGCATGCAGAACCACTCAGAACGCACCATCACGTGTCCTGCGTACGGACCGTGCTCATGAATCATCGAAAGATAATCGTCCTTCAATATCTCCAGGGAAGCCCCGCCGTAAATTTCATCGAGCGGGCTTCCGGTCCGATCGTAGAAGCCGATGTCCAGGGTGTATTCCCCCGGCACTAACGGAGGAACGGTGAAGCGTATGCGAATCGTCGAAGGCCCTTCGATAAGAGGGATTGCGTCGCCCCCGATGTGCGTGCCAATCGCAAACACTCGCTCACCGCGATAATTTGTGACGCCAATACTCACCCTTGGGTTTCGGAGGACGCCCGGTGGCCTTACCTTGAGATGAATCACTAGATTTGCGCCCGGCGGCACGCAATGCGTCGCGCCGCGATCTTCATCGGTAATCGAAATCTCTTCGAATACCACGGTCGGGGACGTCCGGTTCGGGTGATTTGATAGATCGATGGTGTGGGCACTGATGGCCGGACTCACATAGCGCCGTAATACCTCGTGTACTTTGTCGGACTGGAACGCTACCTTGCCTTTTTCCAGAAGTATGGCGGACCGGCACAATACGGAAATCGCGTTAATGTTGTGGCTTACGAAAACGATGGTGCGGCCCTGCTTTGAAATGTCGCCCATCTTGCCCAGGCATTTCCTTTGGAAAGCAGCGTCGCCTACAGCTAGCACTTCGTCTATGAAGAGAATTTCAGGCTCGAGATGCGCCGCCACTGCGAAGGCCAGGCGCATCTGCATCCCGCTGCTGTAATATTTCAGAGGAGTATCGAGAAAGCGTTCCACTTCCGAGAAAGCCACGATCTCGTCGAACTTCCGTTCGATTTCCGCCTTGCGCATGCCGAGGACGGCGCCGTTCATGAACACGTTCTCGCGGCCTGTGAGCTCAGGATGGAAACCTGTGCCGACCTCGAGAAGGCTGCCGACGCGCCCGCGAATTTCCGCGTGACCTTCGGTGGGGCGTGTAATCCGCGCCAGGATTTTCAGCAGCGTACTCTTGCCGGCGCCATTGCGCCCGATCAGCCCCACCACTTCGCCTTCTTTCACTTCGAAGCTTACGTCTTTCAACGCCCAGATGAAGGGCGACCCGCCGCTCATGGTCGTGCTCGTGCGCGCACTCGCAGCCGCATTCCCAGCAACGACCGGGCCGCCATTGGCTCGGGCACCCGAGTTATGACCCGACTTACGATCCGAATTATCAATGGCTCCGCCGCGAAGAAGGCGGACCGGTGCACGGAGAGCGTCGCCGATCAGCTGGCTCAGGGCAGTATGTCGCTTGCCCTGGCCGATGCGGTAACGCTTGCCCAGTCCTTCCACTTGAATGACGGTGCGGCTCATCACCTAACCCACTCTGGAATATGCCTCACCCAGGACACCTCCTGAAATTATGCCTTACCCGAACCCACCCAGCACCGAAAAAACCAGCAGGATCGGTTCCAGGCCCCGCCTCCCCATCCCCTGACCTTGGCTGCCGAAAAAATCCGCTTTCTTTGGTGTTGACGTGATAAAATGTCGTCCGCGTCGTCACCTGAAGCGCCCGCGGACGCATGCGGGTGGCCTGGCGGCGATCGGGAACTGCCGCACCACTGGCGGAGTCCCCGAACCGCACGGTTTAATCTACGGTGGCGCGATTAGAAATCGCGCTAACCAACCTGAATTCAGCAATTTGCAATTTTCTAATCGGCGGTAAAAGCCCCCTAAAGCACAACGACTTCGCTGCGGAGTTCAGCGATAAGCATCTCGGTTCCAGGCCCTGCTTCACAGGCCGCCGAAGAAGTACTGTTATAAAGGGATGGCTGTTTCAGCTCTTATTAAGAGGAGTCGGCGTGCAGCGCAGACCTATTGCGCGACCAGAAAGGCCTCCTCACGATCTCCTGAATGGCCGAAGTTCGCGGCACGTCTCAACTAGGATACGAAGTTTTTCGCGGGTGACGTCCAAGGGGACGTGGCCAAAACCGCACTCGCTTGTGAGCAGGAGGCGATCGGGAGAGAAATAGGCGAGGGCAGGCATGAGTCGTTCGCGGATGACATCCACGCTTTCAATTGTATCGCTGCGCTGGTCGATTACGCCGAGAGCTAGTTCGCCTTTGAAGTCCCAGCGCTTCCAGAGTTCCATCAGGTCGTAGCCGAGAGTGCAGTGCTCGAGGGAGACTTCGTCGATTTTTGCGGCCCGGAAGGCGGGGACAAGGTCGGTATATTTGGTGAAATAGACGCGCTTGCGCCGCGGGTTGCCGCCGCAGACGTGCAGCGCGAACTTCACCCGCGGCAGGGAATCGATCATCTCGGTCAGGATTTCTGCCGACCAAAGACTGTGTTCGGGCGACTCGGTCCACATCGGCTCGTCGAATTGAATGTAGTCGCAGCCGGCCGCAATCACTTCTCGAATTTCTTCCACCAATACTTTTGCATACGCACGGCAAAGTGCTTGCTCGTCGGGGTAGAGGTCCGGGCGCTGGTTGACGCTGAAGCGAGTCAGGACGTGAGGGCCGGTGACAGTTTGTTTGACGCGACAACTTGGCGGAGCTGCCTGGCGGGCGAGCTTCCAATTGCGCGCCAGGTCGAAGCGCGAATTCTTGATTTCGCCGATCACTCGCGCGCACTCGATGCCGAATCCTGCCGTCCCGAAGGATTGCCTGATCATGCCTTCGAAAGTGATTCCGTCGAGGCGCTTCTGATAGAAGTAGTACATGTTTTCGCGATAGCCCTCGCCGTCGGTGATGACGTCGAGACCGAGTTCAGCTTGATCGCGGGCCGCCCATTTTATTAGCTCGTCGATTTCCGTGCGGGTGAGCGAGGGCTTCTTCATGGTGTCTTCCACGCTTGTATTGCGCGGATAGCTGCCTACGACGGTGCTGGTGAATGGCGCCATGTTCCTCGTCTTCTTCGAACCAAACTAAACCGCCGGCAAGCCTGCAGACGAACGGGCCTCGTTAATGTGGGCCCGGACCCCCACTTCGAGAGGTGTGGGCGTAAAATCGATTTCACGAATCAGACGCGTGCCGTCTTGATTGTCGATCAGCGGCGTGCCGGTGCCGGCGGAGAAATCGATTTGCGCGCCGGGAACCCATTTTTTTACGATGGCCGCGAGCTCGGCGGCGGTGATTGAGTGTCCGCCGTTGTTATACGTGAAGTGAGCTAGCTTGGGCTTGAGCGCGAGGCGCACGAGCTGTTCAGCGCAATCGTCTTTGTAGATCCATGTGTCGCGTGTTTCGGGCCCGAATGGCAAGGTAACGGGTTCGCCGATCGCCGGTTTCGAGGCGAAATGCTCAGCCCACATGACCGCGCTGCGCTTGCGGCCATGACCGAACACGACGGGAGGTCTCGTGCACACGATATTTGCTCCGTGGCGCTCGACGTACCGGCGGCCCATGTGTTCGTTCAAAAGCTTCATCACTGCATACGTAAACGTGTGAGAGGCCGGATCGCAGAAGTCCTCTTCGGTCACCGCGCGATCGCCGTAGGGCTCCTGCGATGGCCCATGCACCGTTTCGCTACTGGTGAAGACGAGTCGGTTGAGCTTGCGGTGGACGGCTGCTTCGAACATGTGGGTCATGCCGAGAATGTTTACGCGAGTGGAGAGTGCAGTGTTTTCATCGACGAGCGGTCCCATTACGTAAGCCAGATGAATTGCGTGCGTGATATCGGGATGCTTGTGAAACACATTCATTACGTCGCGGAAATCGCCGACATCCATCGGAGCAGAATCGAAGCTGGTGCCGCTGCTGCCGGCCAAATTGTCGAAGGCCGCCACAGCCCCTGGATCCGCAGACTGATCGGCCGCGATGACGGGAATGCTTCGAGCGAGCAAGTTGCGCACGACGGACTGGCCGATGAAGCCCATGCCACCTGTCACGAGAAATTTCATGCGCGCCGCGTCCTGTTCTTGACCTTCATCTGATCACTCATTCAGCTTTGGTTCGACGGGTTCGGGTTGGTAGCCTCTGAAGGAGAAATAAATCACGATTGCATAACAGACGAGCGGAACCGAAAAGGCCGCCTGAATCGAGCTGCGGTCGGAAATGTAGCCCATGATGGCGGGAACGATTGCGCCGCCGATGATCGACATCACAAGCAGCGAAGAGCCCAGCTTGGTGTAGACGCCGAGATTCTTGATACTGAGCGCGAAGATCGTCGGGAACATGATGGAATCGAAGAAGCCGAGCAGGACGACGGCCAAGACGGCCACAGTTCCGCTCATGAAAATCGCGATGATGGCGCAAACGGCTGCTGCGGTGGAGAAAATGCCAAGCAGCCTGTGAGGCGCGACGCGTTTCATGATCGCGGAACCAGCAAAGCGTCCGATCATGAAACCGAACAGGTGCCACCAGAGGTAATTCGCGGCAGTCTTTTCGGGGGTACCGGGCAGCGCGTGTTGCGTGAAGCGAATGACGAAGCTCGTGACCCCTACCTGCGCACCCACGTAGAAAAACTCGGTGATGACGCCGCGAATCAGGTGCTTGTAATGCCAGATGCTCGCGTGGGTTGGCGGCGCGGCTTCCGGTTCCGCGAGCGCCTCTCCGGTAGCCTCGCGAACTTCGGGCAGATGGGCAAAATAGATCAGAATCGCGACGAACAAAAATATTCCCGCGATCGCCAAATACGTGCCGGTGACGCGCTTGGCTTCGGATGCCGAATAGACTTGCCACTGCTCGGGAGTCATCACGGCGAGCGTGGCAGCGGAATACTCGATTCCCGAGAGAATAAAGATTTTTCCGATATACGGAGTTACCCATGCACCAACGGCGTTGAAGGACTGAGCGAAGTTCAGGCGGCGTTCGGAAGATTCCGGCGGACCGAGAATCGTCACGTAAGGATTCGCGGCGACTTCAAGAACGCCTTGTCCGCAAGCCATCACGAACAGCGCGAACAGAAAAAAACTGTACGTGCGGATCGAAGCGGCGGGAATAAAGAGGAGCGCTCCGAGGGCACAGGTTCCGAGGCCGACCAGAATGCCTTTTCGATATCCGATTCGCTCCATCAGCCAGCCTGCGGGCAATGCCGCGAGGAAATAGCCGCCGAAGAATGCGGTTTGAATCAGCGACGATTGGAAATCGGTGAGATTAAAGGTTTTCTTCAGGTGCGGGATCAAAATGTCGTTGAGGTTGACGCCAAGCGCCCAGAGAAAAAAGAGGCTCGTGACAAGGATGAAAGGAACCAGATACCTTCGCTCGGTGATTGGCGCAGAAGGATTTCCCATGCGTCTCCGTTAGGTCAAAGCCCGGTCGAGGTGCACGTAGCCGCCGTCCACATACATATGCTGCCCGGTGATGTGGGAAGCCCGCGCGGAAATCAGAAACACCACCATCGCGGCAATCTCGTCGGGCGTCGTCATTCTTTTTTCGAGGGGAATTTTGGCTGTGATCGTTTTGAGCTTCGCTTCCGGGTCAGGGAATTTGCTGAGCCACTGCTGGTAGAGAGGCGTCATGACTTCGGCCGGAACCACAGCGTTTGCGCGAATGCCGTAAGGCAAAAGCTCAACCGCCCACTCTCGCGTCATCGCCAGGATCGCGCCCTTCGAAGCAACGTAACCCGAAGTGTTTCCTTGCCCGGTAACAGCAGTTTTGGAACTAATACTGACGATGGAGCCCCGCGTGCGTTTCAAATGAGGCAGGACAAAGTGCGTCATATTGTAGTAATGCAGCAGGTTGAGTTGGAGCGAAGCGATGAATTTTTCGGGGCTGCCGTGCTCGAGGCCCACGCCATCGTTTACGCCGGCATTGTTGATCAGCGCATCGATTCGGCCGAAAGTGCGGGCAGTCTCTTCGACAGCTTTCGCGCAATTCTCAGCCGGTTGAAGATCGGCAATCACGTAGTGGCCGCGCTCGGGGGCGAGCTTCAGCTCTGCAAACAATTTCTCGCACGCTGGCTGATCCCTATCGACGATTACGGGGATAGCGCCTTCTCGAACCGACGCTCGCGTGATCGCTGCTCCAATCCCCTTCGCGCCACCCGTGATGAGCACGACGTGATCGTTCAGCTGCAGATCCATGCTCTACCCCCGGACCGAGCAGGCGAATGGAAGCGAATGGAAATTATTGCCCACGAAGATTGAAAAACCCACCGTCAAGAGGGTAGTCCACACCGGTTAAGAAGGAAGCTTCATCAGAGCAAAGATACAGCGCAAGAGACGCGACCTCGTAGGGTTCAGCCATCCGGCCAATCGGCTGCGAATGGGAAAGCTCGCCGAACATTTCCGCTTCGCGTCCCGGATAATGCTGGCGCAGGTATCCGTCCACGAATGGCGTATGCACTCGGGCGGGCGAGATGCAATTACAGCGGATATTGCACGCGAGATAGTCCTTGGCTACCGAATAGGTCATGGCGATTACCGCGCCTTTGCTCGTCGAATAAGCAAAGCGGTCGGCCAGACCGGAGGACCCCGCGATGGAGGCCATATTGAGGATGACTCCGCCGCCGTTTGCTTTCATGTGTTCCACGGCGGCCAGCATGCAGTTATAGAAGCCCTTCACATTCACTTCGAACACCCGGTCGAAGTCTTGCTCTGTTGTTACTTCGAGCTTGCCGATATGGGAGATGCCGGCATTGTTCACCAGGGTGTGGATTCGGCCGCGTTTGGCTAGCGCTTGAAACGTGGCTCGTACTTCGCCCTGATTTGTGACGTCGCATTCGTGAGCGGACGCTTGGCCACCCGCATCCGAAATCTCTCGGATCGTCTCGTCCGCCTCTTTTGCACGAATATCGATCACGTACACGCGGGCACCGCTCGACGCGAAGCGAAGAGCGATGGCACGACCGATGCCGCTGGCGCCGCCCGTTACGATGACCGTTTTCCCATCGAGCCGGAAGCCGTTCGCATTCTGGACGGTGTTCTTCAGAGGGAAACTCCTCGTTTCCAAGGGATGAAGTCATTTTGCGCCAGCAACTCGGCCTTCGTCTGCATTTCGCCGCTCGCCACCTGCACCACGCGCTCGAGAATCAATTCGCCCATCTGATTGATTGTAGATTTCCCGAGAATGACGTCGCCTGTATCAATGTCAATGATGTCCGGCATGCGTTGTGCGAGCGCCGAATTGGTGGAAATTTTCACGACGGGCGCGATCGGATTGCCTGTCGGCGTGCCGAGGCCGGTGGTGAAAAGTACGACGCTCGCTCCGGCTGCCACTTGTGCGGTAACGCATTCCACGTCATTGCCCGGCGTGCACTGAAGATTCAGGCCTGGCTCGGTTGAATACTCCGCATAGTCAAGCACGGCGGTAACCGGAGCTGTCCCGCCCTTTTTCGCAGCACCAGCGGATTTCATTGCGTCGGTGACAAGGCCGTCGCGGATATTTCCGGGCGAGGGATTCATGTCGAACCCGGAGCGAACTGCTTTTGCCCTCGCGGCGTAGTCGCGCATCAGTTGAATGAAGCGATCGGCCACTTCCTTGCGCGTGCTGCGATTGACTAATTCCTGTTCGACGCCGCACAGTTCCGGGAATTCCGAGAGGATCGTCCGGCCGCCGAGCGCCGCGACAATATCCGATGTGTGGCCGATGGCGGGGTTGGCAGAGATGCCGGAAAAACCGTCGGAGCCGCCACATTTCAAACCGACACACAAGCGGGAGAGTGGCGCCGGCGTACGACGCGAATTTTCGTCCATTTCCACAAGCCCGGCAAATGTCTTGCGGATCGCTTCCGCTATCATCCGAAGTTCCGATCCACTTTGCTGCTGCTCGAACACTACAAGAGGCTTCGAGAACTTGGGATCGCGCTTCTTGATTTGCTCGAGCAAGATCGCGACCTGCGAATGCTGACAGCCGAGACTCAGAATGGTAGCCCCGGCGACGTTAGGGTGATGGATGTAACCGGCAATCAGCGAGCAAAGATTATCGGAATCCTCCCTCGTTCCGCCGCAGCCGCCTTCATGCGTCAGGAACTTGATTCCGTCCACGTTCTTGAAGACGCGGGGAAGCGGCGAACTCACGCGACTCGCAACTGTGCCACCACGATCTATTTCATTTGTGCGGCCCGCTCGGTATAGACGAACGAGCTCGGCGACCTGCTGACGGTATACTTGCGGTGCCGCAAATCCCAGCTCCTCTTCGAACGCCTGCTTCAGCACACCGATGTTCCGGTTTTCGCAAAATACAAGCGGAACGACAAGCCAATAATTCCGCGTGCCCACCTGGCCATCGGCGCGCTGATATCCCTGGAAGGTTGTCTCGCTCCATCGCGAAATATCCGGAGGCGTCCAGCGATACTCCTCTTCTTTTTCGTGGTAAGGAGCAGCTTCATGATGGGTGTTGCGGGGCGTCAAGACTTCGCCGTGAGCGATCGGCTCGATCGCTTTCCCGACGAGGACGCCATACATGATGACGTCGCTCCCCACGGCGAGAGATTCAGTTGCGAATTTGTGTTTTGCGGGAACGTCCGTAGCCAGCGTGCAAGTCGAGCCGGACCAAGTGACCGTCTCACCCTTCCGCAAATCCGAAAGGGCTACCAGGACGTTGTCTTTGGGACTGAGTTTGAGCACGAGTTCTTGTTTGATGCTGTTGCTTGACGCAACCATGGCAAAGCACCCACTGGCTAAGTGCCACTTCCATAAAATACACAATCCGAGCGCCCAAGCGATATAACAAGGGGGCCAGAGATATTCAAGATAAAAAATTCAGTTTTCACATATCAAAATCTGCGGTATATAGTCCACTCAGCCAGGGCGCATTATAGGAGTGCGTTCTTGTCGACACGCAAGGGCAGTCTGTTGCGGTTATTGCGATTGAGATGGGGGTGCTCATGATTCGTGCACGGCAATCGAAATCGGCTCCGGTCGGGGTTGTTTCCAAAGTTCTTCGGGTGTTCGAAGCTTTGAACTCGTCGCCGGAGGGGCTGCAGCTCAAGGATATCGCGCAGAAAACCGGGATCAACAAGAGCACCGCGTACCGCTTCCTCGCCCATCTTGAGTTCGAGGGCTACCTGTTCCGTGACGATGCAGGGGCGTATTTGGTCGGACCCAAGTTGGTCCGCCTGGGCTCCGGCGTCAGCTATCAGACTTCGCTTCGAAAAATCAGCCGTCCTGTGCTTCAGGATCTCTGGAAGGTAACGGGTGAAACAGTGAACCTCGGAACTTTGGACGGGCAGGACGTTTTCTACCTGGACGTGCTGCAAAGCCCGCATCCGTTTCGGATGGCTTCGCCTGTGGGGTCGTGGCGCCCTGTCTATTGCACGGCGATGGGAAAGGCGCTCGCGGCGTTCCTGCCACCCGAGGAAAAAGAACACGTCCTGGGCTCCATGAAATTTGAGCGGCTTACGCCTCACACGATTACGCAGGCGTCGCGGCTCAAGCGCGAACTCGAGAGCATCCGTGAGCGCGGATACGGGCTCGACGACGAGGAGGCAACGCTCGGCGCCAGATGCATCAGCGCTCCGGTGGTCGTCGACAATGGCAAAGTGGCTGCCGCGATCAGCGTCGCAGGGCCAGTCGCGAGAATCGGCCGCGATAAGATCCCCTTTCTCGCGAAAGCAGTCATGACTAGCGCCAGGGCGATCTCTGCTCGCCTGGATGCATCCGCGGTGGTTGAAATGGAGCTTGCGAGCAAAGAGTTGCACTGAGTAACAGCTCTCACGACCGAGAATTTAAGCGATAGCCTGGCACCACGAATTCAGACGAAAATGTTTGACCGATCCTGATTTTCGGCCCATTTGTTTCAACCGCTGAAATCATCCTCGCCAATCGGCCGAATATCCTTGACTCAATTGAGTTCGCTGAATTAGGTAAGTGATGTGGTTTTTCTACCGCGCTTTGCGCAGGAAATCGCAAAATCCATGAAACTCGTCCGAATGGGAGAACGCGGCAATGAAAAGCCCGGGCTTCTTCTGAACGATGGGACTCGTGTGGACGTTTCCTCTTCCGGTATGGACTACAACGAGGAGTTTTTCGCCGGAGAGGGCGTCGAAAGACTGCGCCGCTGGGCGGAAAAAAATGCCGCCGTTCTGCCCCGGGTAGAATCGTCCGTGCGGCTCGGAGCCCCGATCTGCCGTCCGAGCAAGATTGTTTGCATCGGACTGAATTACAAGGATCACGCCGCAGAAACGAAACAGCCTATTCCAAAGGAGCCGGTAATTTTCTTTAAGGCCACCAGCGCGCTCGCAGGTCCGAACGATCCGGTGATCATGCCGAAAGGAGGCGCGAAGCTCGATTGGGAAGTGGAACTCGCTTTCGTAGTCGGAAAAGAAGCTCGCTATGTCGAGAAGCAGGACGCTCTCGATCACATTGCGGGTTACGTCCTGCACAATGACTATTCCGAGAGGGCATTTCAGATGGAACGCGGCGGCCAGTGGGTAAAGGGCAAGAGCGCCGACACGTTTGCACCATTAGGGCCGTTTGTCGCGACGCGCGAAGAAATTCCCGAACCGGGCCACCTGGAAGTGTGGCTCAAGGTAAACGGAACGATGCGCCAGAAGAGCAATACCAAACAGATGATCTTCGGCGTGGCCGAGCTCTTGAGCTACGTGAGCCAATTCATGACTCTGCTTCCAGGCGATGTGATCAGCACCGGAACGCCGCCGGGAGTGGCATTGGGAATGGATCGGCCAGTTTACCTGAACCCCGGAGATACTGTGTCGTTGGGAATCGAATGCCTCGGCGAGTCGCGGCAAGAGGTTGTAGCATACAAAGAATGAATACCGCGTCTCAGTGTTTCTGTCCCTCGAGAAATTTCCTGCCGCTGCACAATTTGCTCAGATATATCGAGAAATCCAACCCGAATTCCGAAAACCTCGCATGAAGAAGATGCCGCCATCTCTTCTCGTGGCCGCAATTCTCGCCGCCAACCTCGTGAGTCTGGGTGCGGGACGAAAATCCCAACGCATGCAGCAGTCCGTCCCTGCCGCCGTAAAGCCCGGCGTGGTGCATTTCGAAGACATCGCCCGGCAGGTGGGAATCACGATGCAGAATTTCTACGGCAGCGACACTCACAAGGAATTCATCCTCGAAACGACCGGCAACGGAAGCATCGTCTTTGACTATGACAACGATGGCTGGCCGGACGTTTTTCTTCCCAACGGCTCAACTGTGGAGGGATTTCCGAAAGGAAAAGCGCCGACCGGCCACCTGTATCACAACAATCATGACGGCACGTTTACCGACGTCACTGAAAAGGCCGGCCTCGCCCGCGCGGGTTGGGGCCAGGGCGGCTGCGCCGGCGATTTTGACAACGACGGCAATCTGGATCTGTTCGTCACCTACTGGGGCCAAAACGCTCTGTACCACAACAACGGAGATGGCACGTTTACTGATGTGACCGAAAAAGCCGGTCTTAAGACTTCGCGCGACGAGTGGAACACGGGCTGCAGCTTCATCGACTACGACCGCGACGGAAAGGTGGATCTGTTTGTCTCGCGCTACGTGGATTTTACGTACGATTCGGTGCCTCGGCCAGGCCAGGGACAATGGTGCCAGTGGAAGGGATTGAACGTGATGTGCGGTCCGCGCGGCCTGAAGATCCCCGTCAACGCGCTCTACCACAACAACGGCGACGGAACGTTCACCGACGTATCGAAGAAATCCGGAATCACGAACACGTCCGGTTGTTACGGATTCACATCGTTGACGGCAGACTTCGATCACGATGGCTGGCCGGACATCTATGTGGCCTGCGACTCGACTCCCAGCCTTCTCTACCATAACAATCGTGACGGAACTTTCACGGAGCTGGCCAAGACCGCGGGTGTGGCGTACAACGAAGACGGCACGCTACAGGGCAGCATGGGAGTCTCCGCCGACGATTTCACTCACTCGGGCTTGCAAGATATCGTCAAAACAAATTTCAGCGACGATACCTCGACCCTGTATCTGAACCGGGGCAATAATCTTTTCGACGACGTCACGCAAATTGCCGGCCTCGCCAAAATCACGAGGCTGCTGGGCTGGGGTGTGCAATTCTTCGACTTCGACAACAGCGGGTGGCCCGGAATATTGATCGCCAACGGGCACGTCTATCCGGAGGTGGATGGCAAGGGGCTAGGCACGAGCTATCGTGAACCGAAAGTGGCTTATTACAACCTCCGCAACGGAAAGTTCGCGGACATCACCGCGCAGGCGGGTGCAGTGCTGAATGAGCCTCACGCCGCACACGGCATGGCGCTCGGAGATCTCTTCAACAACGGGCGCGAAGCGGCAGTCGTGAACAACATGAACGAGCCGCCCTCGATTTACTACAACACAGCGCCCGTCGGCAATTTCATCAGCTTGCAACTCGTGGGAGTGAAATCAAACCGCGCCGCGCTGGGCGCAGCGGTCACGCTCGAGCAAGGCACCGACAAGCGCGAGAAGGAAGTTCGCAGTGGCGACGGCTACATTTCGCAGAGCGACCTGCGGCTGCATTTCGGTTTGGGCCAGGCGACGAAAGCGGACAAGATCGTAATTCGCTGGCCGAGCGGGCTGGTGGAAACTTTGAACGACGTGTCGGCAAATCGATACTACGTTGTGAGGGAAGGCAGCGGAGTCGATGCGAAGCAAACTCACGCGGTGAGCAACATCGCGATCAAGAGCGCCGGCAGCGGCTCGAACTGAATTTTTCAGGACGCGTTGCCAATCGAAATCACGACAATCGCAAACACAAGGATCCCGACCCCGGCCCAGCAATACGTCAGAGCACGCTGGCTCGCCTGTTTCCATTCACCGGTCACAGCACCCCAGAAAATTCCGGCGATGATGTCGAGCGTCATGAAAACCGGCCAACCGACGATGCCGCCGAGTTTCCCGAGCGAAGCAGCGCCCATGCCGTAGGCCACGACGCCTCCGTACCAGAGCAGTCCCGTTAGCCCGCCGAGAAGCCAGTAGGTGGACGCGTTCCCCTCGCGATAGACGCCCCACGTCTTGTTTTTGTTCAGGAGGTAAACGCAATAAACGAGATTCGAAAGGAAGCCGCCGGTCACCGAGAGCGACCAGATCGGATTCGCGGCCATCGAATTGCTCGCTCCGGCCGCCAGCGCGCGGATGCGAATTTCGTCGCCAAATACGAAGCTGAAATTTAGCATCGACGAAAAAATTCCGGAGAAAATGCAAATGACGAGGCCGAGCGCAAAACCCGAGCGCGGCGTGCCGCTCGCTCCCGCGTCCTGCACGCGTCGCTTTCCGGCGAGCGCGAGAAAAAGAAGGCCCACGATCATGATCGCGGTACCGATCATCAAGTCTTTACCGCGTTTCGAATGCAATTCCTCCGGGTGCAGCACCGCAAGAGGGAAGAGCGATCCAAACGAGGCGGTAATTCCGAGAATGATGGCAAACCCGAGGGCCATGCCGACCCGGCTGATTCCAATTCCAAAGAACGTCGAACCAACACCCCACGCGATGCCGAACAGCACGACCTTCCACAGGGTCGCCGCAGATGCTCCGGAATAGACGGCGCCAACCTGAGGAATGGTTGCGAGCGTGATGATCCAAGGAAAAATGATCAGGCCCGTTACTGCGAAAATCAGCCAGCTGTTTTCCCAGCGCCACGCCGGCATTCGCTTCATCGGAGCGGCAAAGCTACCGTTCAAGAGGCCGGCCAGCACTACAAGGCCGAATCCAATCACGACCTGTTCGGTCATCAGATCACCTGTCGCGCCGACGCAACGGAAGCGGAAGCGCGCACAAAATGAGGCATGCGTGTGCGAACGTCAAGGCAAAACCAGTATTCACGGCGCCGTTTCATGAGCTGAAATTCTGATTTAATTGACGCTGCCCGTCCCTTTCGCTAGATTTGCGGCGCGTTCGGCGACAGCTCGGCAAGAAATTCAGTGCCCGCACGCGAAGACGGGGACCGCTAGTGCGTATAACTTCGATCGAAATCCGCGTTTGCCAGAATACCCGGCCGGCCATGTCGGATTCTGAGATGCGTTCGGGCGGCAAGTCCACTTTCGATTTCCTCGTGATCACAATGAAGACTGACGAAGGAATTGATGGGCATTCATTTGGATTCGCGGGCCGCGGTGCCGAGATGGCGGGCGCGATCGCGGCGTCGGTCTTGAAGCCGTTCTTTCTTGGAAAAGACCCGCTGCTGCGCGAAAAACACTGGCAAGATTTCCGGACTTACGATCGCTGGTGGAATCACGTGCCGATCTATTCGTACGGGCCTTTCGATATCTGCCTCTACGATATCGCCGCGAAAAAAGCGGGCATGCCGCTCTACAAGATGCTGGGCGCGTATCGCGACAAAGTTCCGATTTATGCCAGCTCCTTTGTGCTCTCCTCGCCCGAAGATTATGCGAAGCAGGCGCTCGAAGTGAAATCGCGCGGATGGCATGCGTACAAGCTCCACCCGCCGGGCAAGCTTGCGTTTGACTTGGCCGCATACCGCGCATGTCGCGAGGCGGTCGGTCCGGACTTCAGGCTTATGGCCGATCCCGTGGCAGCGTACTCACACGAGGAAGCTTTGCGCGTGGGGCGCGAGCTCGAAAAATTGAATTACTACTGGTTCGAGGAGCCGCTTTTCGACGTGGACTTCACGGGACTCCGGAAGCTGAGCGATAAGCTCGACATTCCCATCTGCGGAACGGAAGTTCTCGCGGGCTCACACTATTCGACAGCCGAATGCATAGCGAGTCGCGTCGTGGATATCGTGCGCACCGACGTTTCCTGGAAGGGCGGTATCACGCCCGTGATGAAGACGGCTCATCTCGCTGAGTCGTTCGGCGCCCACTGTGAATTGCATACCACGATCTATCATCCGCTTGAGATTGTCAATTTGCATTGCTGCGCTGCGATTGCGAATTGTGAATTTTTTGAAGTGCTCTACCCGCTGTCGTACATGGATTTCGGCGTGAAGACGCCGATTCAAGTCGATGCCGAAGGTTACGCTCACCCGCCGGAGTCGGCAGGCATCGGCGTCGATTGGGACTGGGACTTCATCGAGAAGAGCACGACAAAAACGATGTAAGCAGAGAATTTCGACAAGCGGTTTCGCCGCGTAACGAAATCAACTTGCCAGTCTTCGCCCTTGGGCTCAGGATGCAAGCGATGCGCAGCGGATTTCTGCCGGCCATTTTTTTCGGGATGTTGCTGAGTGCGGCAGTCCCAGTCGCGGCCCAGGACATCGACACGCTCGTCACGACGACGAATCGCGGTCCCTCCACCGTCGCAGACCAGATAAACGATCCCGCAGAACGGCAAGCATTCCTCAATCTTTACAAGCCTCAAGGTGCCGGCGCCATGTTGCAGGCAGCGAAGAGCTTCCTTCAAAATTATCCTCAATCCGCATTCCTGGCGCAGGCATATGAGGTTGCCGCCGACAGCAGCTTTGATCAGCGCGACTATGCGGGTGGTTTAGCCTACGCGCGACAGTCGCTGACCTACCTGCCGGAAAATCCGCAGCTGCTAGTCGCCGTTGCGGATGTCCAGGCGCGCCAGCATCTGAATGATGAAGCGATGACGAATGCCCGGGCTGCTCTGTACTATTTCGATCGCTTCGGCCGTCCCGGCGCAATTGCAGAAAGCCGATGGCCGGATCTGAAACGCCGCATGCGCGCCACGTCCAATTTCGCGCTGGGCCGCGCGCTGTTGCAGGAGGCGGTCGCCGGGCCCGCAGGCGAAAAAAGACGCGCGCTGCTGAAAGAATCGGAAACGGCCCTTGAGCAGGCGCGTTCCTTAAATGGCGCAGACTCGCAAATCGTTTACGTTCTCGGCCTAGTGCGGCTTTCATCCGGCGATTTCCAACAGGCCGAGGAAAATTTCGCCGCAGTCTACCGGCAGAAAGACGAACTCGCGCCGAAGGCGCTCGAGCACCTGCAGACGATTTATAAGACGCTCGATCCAAAGACTCGAGGCGACTTCGATTCATTTGTGGCGCGCGCCGCGGAGTCTAAACCGAACCAATCGGACCAGGCGGCGCAGGAAAAGCCGGTCGTAGAGCCGAAGAATTTGCCAGCGTATGCGGGGTCGGATTCCTGCCGCGGCTGTCATAGCGGCATTTATCGCAACTGGTCTCAATCGGGCATGTCGAAGATGTTTCGCGTCTATGCGCCGCAGAACGTGATCGGCGATTTCACCGAGAACAATCAATTCTTCGCCGGTGACGAACCAAAGTATGAGGACGGAAAGCTGCAAATCGTTCGCGGCGAGAATCGCTCTCCATTCGCGCGCATGGAACTCCGTGACGGCAAACACTACTTCAACATCTTCGAATCCGACGGCCAGTGGCACACGTACCCTGTCGATTACACGATCGGCTCAAAGTGGCAGCAGGCCTACGCGACGAAATTGGCGAACGGCCAGATTCACGTCTTCCCGATTCAATACACCGCGCTCGAAAAGCAGTGGCTGAACTACTGGAAAATAATCGACTCACCGGGAAGCCCGCGCGCGGATTTGCATTTGTGGGAGAAACTCGACGGTACGACGAGCTACCAGGCTGTTTGTGCCGTGTGCCATACGAGCCAACTGCGAAACGTGAAGGGTGGCGGCTTCGAACCCAACAATTTGGAGTTTCGTGAGACGGGTATCAACTGCGAAATGTGCCATGGGCCGTCCGCCCAGCACGTGGCCTCGATGAACACGGGCGAGGAGTACAAGAAAGGGCCGCTCGATCCGCCCATCGAGTTCAAAAAAATCGACAATCGCGATTTTGTGGCAGTCTGCTCGCAGTGCCACATGCAGTCAGCAATCCGCACGCCTGGACCGCACGGCGAACTGAATTACTCCACCACCGGCACGTTTTTCCAGCGCGATCCGATGATTCCCTTCGGCGAATTTTCACGCAAAGGCTTCTACAAGGACGGCCGCTTCCGCCAGACCACATTCATCGTGGAAGCGCTCGAGCGCTCGAAATGTTTTCAGAAAGCCGCGGTGAGTTGTGGCACGTGCCACAACCCCCACACGCACGATGAAGCGTCCAATCGCACCGCCCTGAAGTTTCGCGATGATCCGGACCAGATGTGCACGGGATGCCATACGCAGTTCCAGGACAAGTCGAAGGCCGCCGCGCATTCGCACCATGCCAGCGGCTCAGAGGCGAACCAGTGCTTCTCCTGCCACATGCCGCGCATCATGGACGCACTCTTGTTCCGGGCGCGCACGCACCAGATTGACGATATTCCGAATCCCGATATGACGCAGCGGTTTGGGCAGTCCGAAAGCCCCGACGCGTGCCTCCAATGCCATAGTAAAAAAAGCGCGCAGTGGGTGAAGCAACAAATCACAAGCTGGAAAGCCGCAGACTAACGTGCGCATGCGGCAATCAAAGCCCTGCGTTCTGATCCTACTCGATCTTCACGGTGCCGCTCGCTTCGCCGTTGCTCTCGCCATCACGATTTTTCTGCTTGCGGCTCTTTCATTTTCCGAGAGCCGCGGAAATCGTGCGCTCCGGAAACCCCTGCAACAAGAGCAGCAGAGACCGAACGAAAGTGTGAAATCCGAGCACGGAATCAGCGGCTACGTGGGCTCGAAGGTCTGCGCCCAGTGCCACGCCCCGATCGCGAGCAAATACTCGCGCACAGACATGGGGCGTTCGATGTCCGAAATCACCACGTCCCTGCTCGATAAAATTCCCAATTCCGTCTCGGTCGCCGATGACCGTATCCAAAAACACTTCGATCTTTATGCCGAAGGCGGAAAACTCTTCCAAAGCGAATATGCGAAAGGCCCAGACGGCAAAGAGGCTTTCCGGGAAACGCATGAGTTGGATTGGATCATAGGATCGGGCGCGAACGGCTTCGGCGCGCTCTTAAAGCGCGGCGATTTCCTCTTCGAAGCGCCGCTCTCCTTCTATTCAAAAACGCAAAGCTGGGCTCTTTCGCCCGGCTACGAGTTTGGCGACTACGGCTTTAACCGCCCAATTCTTCCCGGCTGCATCGCGTGTCACAGCGGGCAGCCGAGGGCGGTCCTTAGCGGAAGCGGACGGTTCCTCGAACCGCCTTTCCACGAACTAGCGATTGGCTGCGAGAATTGCCACGGCCCCGGAGCAGCTCACGTCCACGAGATGCAGGAAGGCGATTCGAGCACGGGCACGAGCAGCACCACGCACTCGATTGTGAATCCGGCCAAGCTTGCATCATGGCTCGCCGACAATATCTGCATGTCGTGCCACCAGACCGGAGACGCGATGGTGCTGAGGCCCGGCAAGGACTATCGCGATTTCAAGCCCGGCATGGCGCTCGACGATACGCTGGCCATCTTGATGGTCCCGCCGCGCCGCGATTCGGCGCAAACCGATCTTCTCGAGCACTATTTTTCGATGATACTCAGCAAGTGCTATCGCAGCAGCGGGGGTCGCCTCGGTTGCATCACCTGCCACGATCCTCACATGGAACCCGCGAAGCAGAAGGCCCCAGCTCAGTTCCGCGTAAAATGTCTCGAGTGCCACAATGAAAAAAGCTGCGCGTTACCCTTCGCCATCCGCCAGCACAAGACGCCTCCAGACGATTGCGCTGGCTGCCACATGCCTAAGCGCGAGGTTCAGACGATCGCGCACGCAGTTCTTACAAATCATCGCATCGTCGCACAAGCCGAAGAGCCTTATCCCGATGCCGCATTCCACATGACTTCGCCGCAAACGCCCGATCTTGTTCACCTCACCGCAATCCCCGGCAAGCACCGCGAGGCACTTTCGCCGCTGTTGCTCTTGCAGGCTTACGGACAGCTGATGACTCCGAATCCGGAATATCGCGGGAGATACTTCGCGCTCGCAAAACAGCTCGACTCAAGCAATCCGAACAACGTCGACGTTCTCGAAGCTCTCGCAGCTCTTGCTCTCGAACAAAAGGACGACGAGAAGGCGATCCGATATTTCGATCGCGCCGTGAAAAATGGTTCCACATCTTCACAAACCTACGAGCAACTCGCGACTCTGATGGTCCGCACAAAAAGATTTCCCGAAGCTGTGAAGTTGCTCGAGCCCGGCATCAAGCTGCTGCCTTTTGACGCGCTGCTGTACCGGCTCCTTAGCGTCAGTTACCTTTCGCTGGACAAGAACGATGAAGCGCGCAGAGTTCTCCGGCAAGCGGTGCAAACTTTTCCGCAGGATCGAGCGCTGCGGCAGCTCCTGAAGGATTCAGGAGGAGAGACTGCCCCAATAAATCCGTGAGGATGCGTTGCAAATCGCCTTCGTAATTTTGCGTCAGTTACGCAGCGTTAAGATCCAACAGAATGCAGCTTCCGGGGCGTTTCGAGGATGACCTGCTCTTGAGGAAAACCCATCGCGGAGGAAATGGCTTTCGCCGCTTGAATCACCGCTGCCGCTAATGCCGCCACCTGCTCCCGCCCCACTCGAGTCACCGGTCCTGACACGCTGATCGCGCCAATGGCCTCTCCGTCCGCGCCCAAAATCGGTGCGCTGACGCAACGTGCTCCGAGCGTAGTCTCCTCGTCATCCACCGCAAATCCCTGACGCCGGACCTTCTCGAGCTCCTGCCGGAATTGCACCAGGTTCATGATCGTTTTTGGAGTCAGAGCCTGAAAATTCAATCCTCCGAGAATTTGCTCCCTGTGCGTCTCATGGAGGAACGCCGCAAGAGCCTTGCCCAGTGCGGTAGCATGAAGTGAACGACGGTTCCCCACCCGCGAAGAAAGCCGAAACTCGTGGGGGCTCTCCAAAACTTCGATGTACAGAACGTGCCCCTGGTCCAGCGCCGCCAAATTCACTGTTTCACGGGTCGATTTCCAGAGTTCTGACAAGATTGGTCGCGAAACAGCCTGCAGCGTCGCGCGATGATCCGCTCGAGTTCCCATTTGCGAGAGCTTTGGTCCGATCAAGTATTTGCCTCCGTCGGCGCGAATTAGGTACCCCTCGCCCTCGAGGTGCTTCAGGAACCGATGAGCCGTGCTCTTGTTCAGACGCGTCGTGTCGCAGATGGACTTCAGCCCCAACCCCGAAGGCGACGCCTCGATCGCTTCCAGGATCCGAAATACCTTTGAGATTACGCCCACAGCCACAGCGCGTTTACCCTCCTGCTGCTCGCCTTCACGCCAACCACCGACTACTGTACCGTATTGACATTCGGTTTCAAAAGCTAAAATGCCCGCTCCCGATTGCCCGTTCCGTTAATCCATATTGGCAATGCTAAGAGTCCAAGAATCAAATTCACAGCTGCCATTCGTACCACTATTTGAAATGCCGTTCAAATAAATAAAAGTTTTTTATTGACACCATCCCGAAATATTGTTAATGAACGCAGCCATTGGGGTTGTCTATTTTGCTCGAACTGGCGTTTTTGGCAATCAACCGAGATTTTGTGGCTCGAACCGCACTAACAGGGAGCACGGGCTGCTGGTGTGCTTTGCGCACCTGAGGCTGGGAGAGGCGACGATGACATCTCAGAATGATTGCCGGATTTCCAGGTTTCGGTCTCTTGCGTGGGGCGCGCTGTTCCTCGGGGCTCTGTGCCTCCTGCAGCCGCGAACTGCCCACGCCCAGGCGCAGGCTGCGGCTGCGATCAATGGCACCGTGCACGACACGTCGGGCGCGATCATTCCGGACGCGTCGGTCGTTCTGCACAACAACGGGACAAACCTCGACCGCCCCGCGAGCACCAATTCCGTCGGCGCATACGTCCTCAGAGATATCCAGCCGGGCAACTACGATCTCCGCGTCAGCAAAGACGGCTTCACCACCTCCGTACAATCAAACATCAACCTCGACGTCAATCAGACGGCAACATACGATTTCACGCTCAAGACCGGCTCAGTCAAAGAGACGGTAACGGTCCAGGCCACCGCCGCCGCCCTTGAGACATCGACTTCGGAGTTGGGCGTCGCTATCGTCAGGAAAGAAGTGAATGACCTGCCGCTCAACGGCCGCAACTTCACCCAACTGCTCGCTTTGACTCCCGGTGTTGTCACGATCAACGTTTCGCAAAACGGCAGCACGGGTGGCGTGTGGTCGAATCCGATTGGCACATTCACGTATCCTTCGGTGAACGGCCAGACGAATCGCAGTAACCTTTTCATGCTTGACGGTGTGAACAACCAGGGTTCTTTCGGTAGTACCTATGCAGTCGCACCAATTCTGGATGACATACAGGAATTCAAAGTTCAATCGCATAACGACGATGCATCCTTCGGTGGTTCGCTGGGCGGCCTTATCAACGTGGTGACGAAATCAGGGACTTCGCAATACCATGGGTCCGGTTGGGAATTTCATCGAGGAGCAAGCCTCGATGCCTTGCCGACTTTCCAGCCGGCAGGCGTTCCCTATTCGTTCACACAGAACCAATTTGGAGGCGCTGGTGGCGGCCCAATCGAGATACCAGGACACAGCTCTGGCGCGCCAAAGACCTTCTTCTACGCAGCCTACGAGGGGTACCGGAATACGAGTCTGCCACCGGCGGTTTTTTACACGACGCCAACGTCGGATCAGTTGAAAGGCGACTTTTCTGCCTTCACAGGACAGATTTTCAACCCGTACAGCGTCGGACCTAATGGGGGTACTTCCACCACCCCTTTCTTGTGCACTGGAGGCGCTCCGTCGCCCCTACTCCCGAACAACACACAAGCTTCCGGAACTCCCTGCAATATCCTTCCTGCCGCATTGATCGACCAAAACATGGTCACCTATGCCCAAAAGATCTTTCCGGCGCCGAACCTAGCGAATAGTACACAGGGTAATGGTATCGATACGACTTCAACAGTTACCCGCCAGGATACTGGTACATTAAGAATCGACCATCAGTTCAGTGCGCAGGACAATCTCTGGGCGCGATATGTCGGTTTCTGGCAGCCGCTGACTGGCTCGGGCGGGTTTATAGGGCTGCCCCACACCCAAAAGACGAACGGCTTCAACGTCGGCGTTGGATACAGCCACGCTTTCTCTAGCAGCAGCTTGCTTGATTTCACCTTTGGTCGCGTTGTTCTGACAATCAATCAAGGCTCGAATCCGTCGGGTGCGCCGCCGAGTTTTGGTCAGACGATTTTCAATCCCAATTTCGCCGCCAATTTCAGGGGTGGGGTCGAAATGGTCCCGATCGTGGCCATCATAGGCGACATCGGAAATCCCAATGCCAGCGCGCACAACGCCGCCCAAGTTGACTACACCAAGGCCTCCGACATCTGGCAGTACGGCGGGAACTATACGAAGACCTACCTCCGCCACACATTCCGCATGGGAGTGAACTTCGCTTCCAACAACGCCAACGCTGTGTATCTAAACTCTTCGGTTGAATTTCAGGCAGCGAGCACGGCAAATGTGGCGTCAGGCACAGGGGGAAATGCGATCGCCTCTTTCGTCCTTGGAATTCCGTTCAAGGCCTCGCGACGTAACGTTCTTGAAACGGAGCACGGAGGGTGGGTTGACGGCGCCTATTTCATGGATTCGTGGAGGGCTACGGACAAGCTAACCGTCAACCTGGGCCTTCGATACGACCTGACCCTCGTGCCGATTTATGGTGACAACAAGAACGCGAACAATTTCGTCGGAGACCTCGACGCCAAGACCGGAATTTATTACCTTGAAAGAAACGCGCCAGCTTGCAATCCTCCGGCCGTAAACGCTCCCTGCATTCCAGGTGGGACGCTCCCCGGCAACGTCAGCGTCACTCCTCTCGGGGGAGGGGCAATTTATCATAATGATTTGAAAAACTTTCAACCTCGCATCGGTCTAGCGTATCAGCTCCGCACAAGCACCGTGATTCGCGCGGCATACGGTCGGTTCTATGATAACTGGGCCGCGATTACCCAGACAGCTCAAAACTATGAAGGGACTTGGCCGAGCCTTGACCAACTTGGTGCAAACGTAAACCCTAACACCGCCGTCCCCACCGTACGCGCCGAGGATCCCTTTAATCAGGGAACCACAATACCGGTCACGACGGGCACACCATTTACGCAACAGACTTGGTTTGCTGACCCGTATTTGAAGCGGCCGTACGCGGACCAGTGGAACCTAGGCGTTCAGCAGCAGCTGGGCTCCCACACGATCCTAACGGCGAACTATGTGGGATCCCACGGTGGTCGTCTCGACCTGGGTCCGTTCGCGAACACAGTCAATCCCGCAACGGGGACGCAGCCGCTTACTTTCCTCGATCCCAATAAGAACTTTAAGGTTACTCCGGTCACGCCCACTCCGTTCGACTACAGCGGTGGGAGAAGTCACTACAATGCGCTGCAAGTCTCACTGGACGGCAGGTCTTGGCACGGCTTGACTTATCTGGTCTCTTACACGTGGTCGAAAAGCATCGATATTGGCTGCACCGGGTGGTATGGAGTGGAAGGTTGCAGCATCCAGAATCCGTATAATGTGAATGCAGACAGGGGGCCCTCCGCGATCGACATTCCGCAAATCTTCTCCGCCGCATGGGTCTACCAGCTTCCTTTTGGAAGTGGCCAGAAGTTCTCTTCTGGAAACAAAGTTGTGAATTACATCGTGGGTGGCTGGAACTTGAACGGTATCGTCACGCTCACTTCCGGGCAACCGTTCGACATTGGTCTCGGTGGTGATCCTGCGCAAACCCTAAACTTCGGGGCCATTGGCTACTACGAGCGACTGGATGTAGTTAAGGGCCAGCCTCAATATGCAGCCAACAAGGGCCCCAACGCGTGGCTAAATGTCGAACAGGTAACGGATCCTGTGACGAAAATTACGACATGCACAGGAGCCTTCACGTGTACCTTTTCCAAATTCCAGTTTGGCACCCTCGGGCGCAACTCGCTCCGCTCGGATTGGTTCAAGAACGTTGACCTTTCGTTGTTCAAGCAATTCCCCATCACCGAAAGGTTCAGGGTTGAGTTCCGGTTCGAGGGATTTAATTTCTTCAACAGTCCAACATGGAATATTCCTGACCGGAACGCATCAGACACTCATTTCAATCAGGTTTTGAGTACGCTAAGTACGGCTCGGCAGTTGCAGTTAGGGGTGAAGTTCTACTTCTAGCGCGTTCGAATTTTTACCGCGCCGGCATTTCCTCTCGTGCCGGCGCAAGAATCCGGGAGTGGCACTCGCTACTTGCACGTCGCGGCCAGCGTACCGATTGCGCGTGACGTAACCCCCACCACCCCAGCGGCGTCACTCCCGGGGGTTCTTTTGGGCGCTGTAATCTCGCCGCCGTGCGACGGCACACGGCTCGTTTTTTTTTCGCGAACAATCTGTGGCACAGCGGGTCTACCTGTGCTACCGTGACCACTGGGTTATGAAGATGGATCGCCGCGCGGACCGTCATAACGGGTACGAGGCGTTTCATCGTGTCAGTTCTAATAGCAACATTCGCAATTTCAGAATTTCACCTAAAGCCAGCAGAATCAACACTTCTACATTTTCTAATCGCAACAAAACGGGCATTTGGAATTCGCCGTGGCGTTTCTGCTTCTCTCGGCCCTTCGCCATCTTCCTTTCCGCAAGACTTCGCCTAGTGACTCTCGTTGCTATCTTATCGCTGGGCGCGCCGTGCTCCGCGCAAACCAAGCCTCCCGCCAGCCCGCAGAGCGCGCAAAATGCCGCGGCCTCGAACTCCTTACCCAAGCAATGTCTCGCGCCCCAAAGCAGCTCCGAACAAATCTCGATGCTGCTCGAAACGGTCGAAAATCACCCCACCGCCGGCGCCTACAACACACTCGGCGCGCTCTTCGCTGCTGCCGGACAAGTCAATTGCGCGATACCCGCGTTCCAGATCTCGCTCCGGCTCGACGCCAAGAATTGGGAAGCCCATTACAATCTCGCCCTCGCCCTTCTCACGTCTGGCGATCCGACCCACGCTACAACCGAACTGCGCGCCGCAATCCGCGAAAAACCCGATTCAGCAACTTCACATTTTGCTCTGGGTACATTGCTCTACAATCAAAAAAAACTAACGCCGGCCGCCGCGGAATTCGACGCGGTCCTTAAGATCGATCCAAATTTCCCCGGCGCCGCGATTAGCCTCGCACAGGTTCTCGTAGCGCAAGGAAACACGTCGGCAGCCATCGCGCTGCTTCAGAAGGCCCTGGCGCAGCCTCCAGCCCCCGAACAGGTCGTGCCGGTTACCGTGGCTCTGGGACTCGCATATTCGCAAGCTGGACAGCCTGCGAAAGCCATAGAAACGCTGCAACAGCTCGTGGCCTCTCACCCGGATTCTGCGGAAGCCCATCTGGGCCTCGGAGCCCTCGAAGCCGGAGCCCAGCCGCCGAGTCTCGAAGCAGCAATCGTCGAGTTTCGCGAAGCCTTGCGGCTCGATCCCAACAAGGACGAAGCCCGTCTCGCTCTCGGTCGCGCCCTCATCTCGCAGCAAAACTTTTCGGATGCGATCGCCCCGCTGCGGGAGTATGTCGAGCGTGAGCCGGTCGACTATCAGGGCTATTACGCCGCAGGTCTTGCCTATAAAGGTCTCCAGCAGTGGGACCCCTCCGTTGAGCTGCTGCAAAGAGCAGCGCGGCTCAATCCTTCGAGCTACGAAGTTCACTACGAACTGGGATTCGCACTCGCGGAAACCGGCCAGACCGAACGCGCTATTCGCGAATTGAGAGCTGCGGAAAAAATCCGGCCGTCCGCACCTGAAGTGCACGACCAACTCGCTCAATTACTCGCGAAAAGCGGCCAGAAGGAACTCGCGCAGAAGGAGCACGGCGAATCTGCTGCACTCGCGTCGCGCGGTGATTCGCATGCTGAAGCTGGTAAGTTCAACGCCGAGGCAAACCAGTTTCTGGCCACCGGAGATGCCCGCGCCGCAGCCGGCGCCTATCGCCAAGCCCTGCGCGCCGATCCGAAAAATCCGCAGTTGCACTACAATCTCTCGCTCGCGCTCGATAAACTCGGCGATCAATCCGCCGAGCGCCACGAACTCGAAAAGGCCATCCAGCTGAACCCGGATCTCGCAGTCGCCCACAACCAGCTCGGCATCCTGGCAATGCAGCGCGGTCGAACGGCCGAAGCGGAGGCCGCATTCAAGAAAGCGATCGCAAGCGATCCGCAATACGCCGACGCGCAAAACAATCTCGGTGTCCTTTACAGCAGGGAAGGAAAGGATTCCGACGCCGCAACGTTCTATCGGCAAGCGATCGCGAGCGATCCAAAATATACGAAAGCATACGTGAATCTCGGTCTCTTGCTCGCTGAGCATGGGCAGGTGGCGCAAGGCGAACAACAGTTGCGCACGGCCATTCAGATGAATCCTGGCGATCCCGGCGCATACACGGCTCTTGGAATGATCCAGGGCAAGACCGGCCGCGCAGCAGAGGCGGTAGAAAGCTTTCGCAAAGCGGTGTCGCTCGAGCCAAATTCAGCCGATGCACACCTGAATCTCGGAATCGCCCTCGTGGACCAATACGATCGCACAAATGGATTTAAAGAGTTCTCAGAGGCCGCACGTCTCGATCCCCGCTCGCCGGCCGTTCACTACAATCTGGGCCGCTTCTATTTCGAAACCGCCAAATACGGAGACGCGCGTAAGGAACTCGAAGAAGCGCTGCGTTTGGACCCCAATCATGCCCCCGCGCTCTACTTCCTCGCCCTCGCAGCGAAACAGGACAACGATCTCGATCGCTCCACCGAGCTCTTCGAAAAAGTGATCGCTCTTCAGCCGGGCAATCCAGACGCGCAGTTCCTTCTCGGCCAGAATCTCGAACATCAGGGAAAAACAGCTGAGGCAATTGCCCACTGGAAACTCGCGCTTCAAGCGGATCCCAACTATTCCCAGGCTCTCTACAATCTGGCCCGCGCGTTGAGGAAATCGAACGATCCCGAAGCACAGCAGTATCAGGATCGCTACGACACGCTTCAAAAGAACCAGCAGACCACCGACCGCGTACAACAACTCGGTAATTTTGCCCTCGAGGCATCGAACGCACAGAACTGGCCCCAGGCTTTCGCCCAGATGCAGGAAGCCCTCGAGCTTTGCGGCGAGTGCTCCGAAGCCTCGCACCTGCACAAAAATCTCGGCATGATGTATGTCCACACGGGCAAGCTTGACCAAGCTCAGGAGGAACTCCAAACAGCGTTGCAGTTGAATCCTGATGACAACGACGCCAAGCAGGGCTTGGCCGCGATTCAGAACGCCGCATCGGCCCAGACGAAGTGAAAAGAGCGAGTGAAAGAAGTTAGATCCGATTCGAAAAGAGGATTGCGATATGGCTGATGTCTTCCCACATCTCGACTACAGACCAACATTGCCGCGTAATCTCGACCGTGGAATCGGAATCATCGGAGCCGGAGGCATCGTGAATTACGCGCACTTGCCGGCCTACAAGCGCGCAGGGTTCAAAGTCGCCGGCGTCACCGACAAGAATCTCGAAGCCGCGGAGAAAACGGCACGCGATCACGGCATTCCGAAAGTCCACGCGAACGTCGACGACCTGCTGAAAGATCCACAAATCGAAATCGTGGATATCGCAGTTTATCCGGCAGCCCAAGCGGAAATCGTCGAGAAGGCCGCAGCCGCCGGGAAACACATGCTGTGCCAGAAGCCTTTCGCCGATGAATTTTCCAAGGCCGTCCGCAATGTCGAACTCGCTACAAAGGCAAAAGTGAAAATCGCCGTGAACCAGCAGATGCGCTGGGATGCGGGTATCCGCTGCGCGCGGCTGCTGATCGACCAGGGCTGGCTCGGCGCTCCGTTCTACGGAACGATTCAGGTGCACTGCAAAACGGACTGGAGTATGTGGCCCTGGATCTACGCGGGCAAGCGCCTGGAAGTGATGTTCCACAGCATCCATTACATTGATTCTCTGCGTTACCTGCTCGGCCAGCCAAATTCCGTTTTCACAAGTGGCAGCCGGGCTCCTGGAGAAACAACTACTGCGGAAACCAAAACACTGACGGTCTGGGAATATGCATCCGGTCTCCAAGTGCTGATTGACGTTTGCCACTCCACGTGGACGGACGACCCCTACGCGATTTTTAGGCTCGAAGGCACCGAGGGCGTGATTAAGGGAACGATCGGCCTGATGTACAACTATCCCACGGGACGTCCCGACACTCTCGAATTCATGTCCAAGCGCAACCCGGGGTATTGGTTTTCGGCCCGCCTCGATACGATGTGGATTCCGGACGCGTTCGTTGGACCGATGGCTTCGCTGATGTGTGCGATTGAAACAAATTCTGAGCCGGAGACGAGCGGCCGCGACAACTTGCAGACGCTACAGGTTGTATTCGCTGAGTATCAGTCAATGGCCGAAAAGCGAGCCGTGCGTCCGGAGGAAATCACTGCGTGAATTCTAAGCTTGAATCGATTTTAACAATTCAAAACTCCCGCCGCTCCGGACGATCGGCGCGATTCGCCCCATAGAAAGGCTGCCATCTCATGAAACGCTATGGCTCGGTTATCAAGGTAAGGCCCGAAGCGATTGCAGAATACAAACGCTATCACGCCGCCGTCTGGCCCGACGTCCTCGAGATGATCAAAAAATGCAACATCCGCAACTATTCCATCTATCTCAAGGACGATTTCCTCTTCGGCTACTTCGAATACTACGGCACCGACTACAAAGCCGACATGGCAAAAATGGCCGCCGATGGCCGGACCCAGGAGTGGTGGGCCGTGATGATGCCGATGCAGCAACCGCTTGACACGCGCAAAGAGGGAGAGTGGTGGGCCGAGATGGAAGAAGTCTTTCACACGGACTAGCCTCCACTATGAAAATCGTCGACACCCACCAGCATCTCTGGGACAAAGATCTCTTTCACTATGCGTGGCTCGATCCGCTGCCGAAACTCGATCGTTCGTTCCGCCTCAGCGACTATCGCGATGCGACGAGCGGCCTTGAAATCGAGAAGACGGTGTTCGTGGAATGCGATGTCGATGAATCGCAAATGATGGACGAAGCCTTGCACGTCCAGCGAATGGCAGACGATTTCGGAAATCGCATCGCGGGCATCGTTGCGTCCGGGCGGCCTGAACACGACGGATTCAAGGCGCACCTCGACGAGCTTGCGGAGCACCCGAAAGTGAAAGGGATTCGGCGAATTCTTCACACGGGGCCGGATGAAGTCGGCCGAGGGAAAATGTTCATTGAGAACGTGGCCCGCCTCGAAGAGTACGGCCTCTCATTCGACATCTGCGTTCTCGCGCGCCAGCTTCCCGTCGCTATCAACCTGGCGTCGAAGTGCCCTGATGTCGCGTTCATTCTCGACCACTGCGGTGTCCCGGATGTGAAGGGTCAGGCACTGCATCCTTGGCGCGAGCATCTCCAAGAGCTCTCGAAACTTCGCAACGTTGCGTGCAAAGTTTCCGGACTCGTCGCGTACGCTGATCCGGCGAATTGGAAAGCAGAAGATCTGCGCCTGTTCGTCGACCACGTGATTGAGTGCTTCGGATGGGACAGGGTGATGTTTGGCAGCGACTGGCCTGTATGCAATCTCACCGCGAGTTACGCACGGTGGGTCGAGACGCTGCTCACTCTCACCCATTCCGCCGGGGAAACGAATCAGAGAACCCTGTTCCGGGAAAACGCAATCCGAATCTACCGGCTGCACTGATAACTGCTGGCTAGGACGATGAAAGGTCGCGCGCAAAAATTCATGAGAAAACAAAAAACGCCGGGACTAATTGAAAGGCTTTCGAATATTCCCTACACGGGAGCGATCAACGACATCCTTGACGAGATGAGTTTTCACTGCCAGGCATTGCCGAAAGAAATTCAATCCCTTCACCCCGGCCACACGCTCGCCGGCCGCGCCTTGACGATCGCGGGCGAGCCCACCAAGAGCGAAGACCCCGAAGTTATTTTCATTCCGTATCTGAAAATGCTCGGCGATGTAAAGCCCGGCGACGTCCTCGTCAGCCAGCCGAACGACGATCTCGCCGCCCATCTCGGCGAGCTCTCGAGCGAGACTGCACAATTTCGCGGCGCTCGCGGTGCGGTGATTGACGGAGGTGCGCGCGACACCGACTACATTCTGAAGCTCAAATTTCCGGTGTTCGCGCGATACAAAACTCCCGTTGACATCGTTGGCCGCTGGCGTCTCGTCTCTCACAATGTTCCCATCGACATCGGCCGGGTCCACATCGAGCCGGGCGATTACGTCGTGGGTGACCGTGACGGCGTTCTCGTAATACCTCAAACGATCGCGGAGGAAGTGGTGACAAAAGCTGAGGCCGTGGTGAAGACCGAAAATCTGGTTCGAAAATCGATCCTGAAAGGTATGCATCCGGTCGACGCCTACCGGAAATTTGGCCGCTTCTAGTCTCGCTTGCTACAGGCCGAACTCTTCCGCAATCGCCGCCGTCTGCTCGCCCACTTTCGCCGCGAGTTTCGCGCTCGACAGCACTTCGCCATCGATGCGAAACGGACAGCGCGTTGTGAGAATCTCCAGGCCCTTCCCATTCGCCAGCGTCTGAAGCATCCGCAGCTCCTGGAAGCCCGCGCTCGCAAGTAGCTTCGGCCAATCGAGCACCTCGGAACACCAGATATCCGCGGCATCCAAAATGCCGAGCCAGTGCTCCGACGTCTCATGACGCAATCGATCCGCAATCAATCGTTTGATTTCATCTCGCCGGCGGAATGCATCGGCCGAATTTTTCACCTCGGCGAGTTCGGGAATGCCAAGTAGCGATCCCAGCGTCGGAAGATGCGTCATCGCTAGCGCCAGATGTCCGTTCTTTGTGTCGTACACACCGTACGGTGCCGATAGATAAGAATGCGCATTTCGAAAACCGCCGCGCCGTGGCGGCCGTCTTCCATCATTCAAATATGTGGTGAGAACTTCAAATTGAAAGTCGATGAGCGATTCGAGAAGGCTCGTTTCGACGTGCCCGCCTCGCCCCGTGATGCCGCACCGCACCAGGCACGCCAGAATTCCCTGGCACAAATTGTGCCCCGTGAGCATATCGGCGATTGCCAGTGAAAACGGAGTGGGCGGATCGCCTTCGTCGCCGCTCAGCCACATGATTCCGGAACGCGCCTGTGCCAATAGATCCTGACCGGGGCGATCACGCCACTCGCCGGCTTCTCCATACCCGCTGATCGACCCATACACGATGCGCGGGTTCGATTGCGAAACGCTTTCGTAATCAAGCTTCAACCTCTGGATCACTCCGGGCCGGAAATTCTGGACCATCACGTCGGCACGCGCGATCAAGCGCCGCAGTCTTTCCATATCGCGCGGATCCTTCAGATCGGCCGCAAAGCTTTCTTTGTTGCGGTTGATTGCGTGAAACAGCGTATTCACACCGTCGATATCCATGTCGCTCAGATAGAGCGTTCGTCCAAGGTCGCCTCGTCCGGGCCGTTCGATCTTAATCACGCGTGCGCCCATGTCCGCCAATCGAAGCGTGGCCAGCGGCCCGGAAAGAAACTGGCTGAAATCCAGTACGAGCAGCCCCTTTAGGGGCAGGTCGTTTATAGCCTTTGTGGCGCCTAACTGGGTTGTGGTGATTTCCATCACTTCTCCTGCAGCAAGGCTCGCGCCCCTCGGCGTGGTCCGGCCGCCCCAGCAGTATTGCATATATGAAATCATATTTTCATTAGAGAAATTATGATGTAGTCTAGTTCCTGATCAATGTTAGCCCTTCGCCCCAAGCGCGCGGCCGCGCGCATTCCCTCCCGCGCGCAGCCCATCCGCTACGCAGCGCCGGCCCTCGACAAAGGTCTAGATATCCTCGAACTATTCGCGTCAGAGCCCGCGGGCCTCACCACGAGCGAGGCAGCCCGGCGTCTGGGCCGCACGGTTGGCGAAATCTTTCGGATGCTCGTTTGCTTGGAGGAACGCGGCTACATTTCGCAGGCCGCACCCGACGAGCGCTTCGAGCTTACGCTAAGACTTTTTGAGCTCGCGCACCGCCATCAGCCCTTACACCGTCTTACCGCTGAAGCACGCCCGCTTATGGAAAAGGTAGCCCACGAAACCGGCCAGTCTTGCCACCTCGCCATGCTGAGCAATGGGGAAGTGATCGTCGTCGCGCAGGTGGACGCGCCTCGAACCGCCGGGTTCGCACTGAAGCTCGGTGCGCGCATCGATCTTCTCAACACGGCCTCCGGCCACTTGATTCTCGCGTTTCAACAAAGCGCGGTGAGAGATCGCGCGCTCGCGGAATGGAAGCAGCGAACCGGCCGGCAGCTGCCACGCGATCTCCATCGGCATCTGGCCCGGATTCGCAAACGAAGTTACGAGGAGATGCCCAGCTACCAGGTCAGAGGCGTCACGAACATTGCGTTTCCTGTGCTGAATCAGCACGGCGATGCAATCGCAGCGCTCTCTGTTCCATTCCTCGCACGCATCGGCGATCGCATCGGCCCGGCGAATGTGAAATCGGCGCTTCGAGAGGCAAGTCAAAAGCTGTCGTGTGCTGTAGGTGGCAAAAAGCCCTGAAACGGGCCGAGGGAACTTAGGCGATGGAAAAAATCGAATACTTCGAGGACTATGCCGCAGGCGCTCAGCGAAAAACCTCCGGCCGGACCATCACGGAGACCGACGTCGTCGTCCACGCCGGCCACTCCGGCGACTTCTTTCCCCATCACGTTGACGCAGAATTCGCGCGCACGACCCCGTTCGGCCAGCGCATCGCTCACGGAACAATGACATTCGCGATCGGAATCGGGTTGACGGCCAGTCAGATTAATCCGGTCGCGTTCACTTACGGATATGACAGGCTGCGTTTTCCAAAGCCGGTTTTCATAGGCGACACAATTTACACGCGCGTCACAATCAAGGCGAAAGAAGAAGATGCGAAGCGTCCTGGGTTTGGCCGCGTCGTCGAAGCATGCGAAGTGATCAACCAGCACGGCGATGTAGTGCTCTACTGCGAACACATTCTCATCGTACAAGTGAAGAGCGGCGCCGCGAAAGTATAAAGCACGCGATTGCCAAGCGCTCAAATGGAAAAAAGAGGCGGAGAACCGAACGTGGAAACAATCCTAAAAGGACTCACCTGGGATCACCCGCGCGGTTATTCCCCTCTGGTAAAGGGCGCGTCCGAGTACGAGACGCTTCATCCGGGGCTTCGCATCCATTGGGATCGGCGGACTCTCCGCGAATTCGGCGAGGCCCCGATCGAGCAATATCTTGATCGCTACGATCTAATCATCGTGGATCATCCCTTCGTCGGTTTCGCAGCGGCGCACGATGTTCTCGTTGAACTTGGCGACTATCTCACAGAAGCGGAAAAAGCGGGGTTCGCCCGCGATTCCGTGGGCCCGTCGTGGGACTCTTACCGTTACGCGAACGGAATTTGGGCTTTACCCGTCGACGCTGCGACTCAGGTAGCCTCATATCGTCCGGATTTGTTGTCGCAACTCTCAGCCATTCCGCCGCACACTTTCGAGGAAGTCCTTCAATTGGGCCACAAAGCGCGCGCGCACGGAAAGTTCATAGCCGTCGCGGCCTGCCCCGTCGATGCGATCAGCCTCTTCTTCACATTGACTGCGAATCTCGGCCATCCCATCGCTGAAAACGCCGATCTATTCGTCGACGAAGTCGTGGCAAAAGAGGCGCTCGATCGCACGCACGCCTTGATCGCGATCGCTCATCCCAACTCGACTTCCTGGAATCCGATTCACGTTTACGACCAAATGATCGTAGCGCCCGATATCGTCTATTGTCCGTGGGCCTACGGCTACTCGAATTACTCTCGCCGCCACAATCCGATTCCGCTGAAGTTTGCCAACGCCCCTGCCGCAGGCAACCGCGGATGCGCCGGAACGCAGCTCGGCGGCACCGGTATAGCCGTCAGCAAACAAAGCACCCATCGCGCCGCGGCCGTATCATATGCCAAGTGGCTCGCCAGCAAGGAACATCAAAGCGGCGCGTATTTCCAACAAGGCGGGCAGCCTGCGAGCCTGGCCGCATGGACTAATCCTCAAATCGATTCCGAAGCGGGCGGTTTTTTTTCGGGAACGCTCGAGACCCTGCGAACCGCTTACGTCCGGCCACGCTTCGATGGATTTGTCCGATTCTTCGAAGCCGCTGGAATCGAAATTAATCGCTGCTTGAGAAATCAGGTCGCCGACGTACAGTTGATCGAATTTCTCAACAAGTCTTTCGCCGAGCGGCTAGCCTCGGCAGCAGCGCGCGCATAGCGCGATTTTGCGCGAGATCAAAATGGAGCGCACGTGACAAACCCAAATCCCGACCCCGCAAAGCACACTCAAATCAAAATCTGGAATCAGGAAGTCTGGCTCTACGAAGATTTTGAAGTGGGCCTGCGCGCCCGCTCCATCCGCCGGACGATCTCTGAGGGCGAGAGCATGGCCTTCAACGCGCTTGTTCTCGACATGCACCCCTACGTCGCCGACGAACAGTTTGCCAAAGAAGAAGGAATTTTCGGCAAGCGCCTGGTAGCCGGGGCGATGGTATTCAGCGTTGGCTTGGGCCTGATGGCTCACAACAATGTTGACACTTTCAGCTACGGCTACGATAAGTTGCGATTCATCAAGCCCGTGTTCATCGGCGATACGCTCTACACGATTCGCACCAATCTCGAAAAGTGGCCGAAACATCCGACGATGGGAATGGTCCGCGTCTGCTATGAAGTTTTCAAGGTCCCTGGTGAACTGGTCCTTTATTGCGAGCATCTGCAAACGGTGAAGTACCGCGATTCATCTAAATTTGCGATTGAGATCGAAAAGAAGTAGCCGCAGCGGAAGAAATTAGGCGAGAAAAAAGAGATGACGCTTCATGGTAAGGCAGCTCTCGTCACCGGCGCTGCCACGGGAATCGGACGCGCGATCGCCGAACGTTTCGCTCGCGAAGGCGCGCGTGTCGCCGTGAATTTTCGGAGTTCACGCGAGGCTGCGGAACAATCGGTCGCGCAGATTCGCGCGGCTGGCGGCACCGCCATTTCGGTTGCTGCCGATGTTTCCGTTGAATCCGAAGTGCGCGCGATGCTCGAACAAGTGGAGCGCGAATTCGGCCGCCTCGATGTGCTCGTCAACAACGCCGGCTGGAGCGCTCGCGTTCCTCACCGCAAACTCGATGACCTCACGGATGAGATTTGGGACAAGACCTTCGACGTCAATCTCCGGGGCCTTTTCTACTGCGTGCGAGCCGCTGTCCCGTTCCTCAGAAAGCAGCCCGGCGCGGCAATCGTGAACGTTGCATCCGTTGCAGGTTCCACAGGCGTGGGAAGCTCGATGGCCTACGCCGCAGCCAAAGCGGGTGTCCTCACCATGACCAAGTCTTTGGCCCGCGCCGTCGCTCCTGAAATCCGCGTGAATGCGATTTCTCCGGGACTCATCCGCACTCACTTCGCTGGCCGCCCGGATTCGGATTCCGATTTTACCGCCGAAGAAATGGCTACGCCTCTGAAGCGCCTCGCGACCGTCGAAGAGTGCGCCGAAGTTGCCCTTTTCCTGGCCTCCTCAGCCACCGCCGTAACCGGCCAAACCATCCTCGTCGACGGCGGACGGTACGTCCTCGGCCCCAACCGCTAAGTAGCGGCGATCGCCGGCAGTAGGTAACCTTCTTGCGCGGTCGTGCCCGTCATGACCTTGCGGCGTGCAAGCACGAGAACACCGAACCGCCAGAGAAGGTACGAATTAGGGGAATGCCAGTTCTCGATCCCTCATTCACCGCCGACTTGAGCTGCGGTGGATGTCACTGTGGCAATCAGCGCAGAGCGTGATCAGATTTTCGTCTATGTCATCACCCAGCCGCCCCGCGAGCACATGTGGTGAACCTGAAGACGATCGGAACTGCCGCAGTACTGGCATCGCCAGCCGTCACGCTCCAAGACCTCAGTGCGGAGTTTGCGATAAGAATCTGGGTTCAGCCGAAGTCTCGGTCGTCACGGTCGGAAATCACTCATTGCACTTTCCCAATTTGCTGCACGAACTGCGTTTTCTGCGGATCCGGAAGCAATGAATAAAGTCGACCAAGTGCGAAGAGCAGCGAGTCGGAATACCACCCTCGAGATGAGCTCCGGCGAGGAAATCGGCACAAATCATCTCTAAGCAATAGCCCTTACCTATCTCCAACACCGAGGTCGGTTCCATCGCGATGGCAGTGGCGGTACGCAGCCGCTGGCCTGCTATGCATCCCTCTCCGAAGAACTCTCCTTCGGACATAATTGCGATCACTGCTTCTTTTCTTGCGGCGGAGGTAATTATTAGTTTGACCCGACCACGCTGAAGATAAAGTACCGATTGACACGCGCTACTCGTACGGTGCGCGAGACAGAGACCCAAAATCGGAAATTCCGGGTAGAATAGGCCCAATTTGGTGAGGGCAAACGGGCGGGATGGACCAGCACGCATGGAGAGGGAATCGAGAGGTGGCATTACCCGAACCGAGGACTGACGCAAATCTAAGCATCGACAATCGCAATGTTCGTCAAAACGAAAGAACGCGCTGGGCGCACCTATTTCTTCCTGTGCATCGCCGAGCGCGGCGGAAACAACGGAAGCGGCTGGAAGGCCGTCGAGTATTCGGTATGTTTGGGCGAAACGCTCAATCTTGGCAGCAAGCAATGGGTGGAAATTCTTCGAGCCTCGCCAGAATTCCGACCCGTTCCGCTTGAAGATGTTTTGGAGGTCGTAGAGAAGTACGTCGCAAAGCACGGTTTTCGTTCCGAGATTCTGGCCGGCCTTCGCGAAGCTGTGCGTGGTCCAAGGCAAAAGTCCCGCCGAAGCGTGCGAAGCGAAAGGCGATCGCAGGAGAACGAGTACGTAACCGCATTGCGCTTGCTCGGCCTTGTGTCTGGTTCCTCAGGCGACGAGATCGAGTCAGCATTTCGGAAAGCGGCTCGACGGCATCATCCAGACGTCGGAGGCGACCCGGCGAAGTTCCGGGCACTCGTGGACGCGCGAACTCTGCTGCTCGGCCGTGACACACGCCTGAGCGAAAATCGCGTGAGTTAAATCGTGTCGACCAAGCCTATGTTGACGGCAAGATCACCGAGGAGTTTTCGGCTAGGCAGTCTGCCCATTGGCAGCGGGAAGAAGAGCAGATTCAGCTCGCGATGCAAGGGCTTGCGCAGTCGAGCCCGGATCGAATGGTAGAAGGCGGCAAGATCTTAGAACCCGCGAACAAGGCGTATTTTCTTTATCTTAGGCAACCACCGAGCGAGAAAGGATCCTAAATCTTCACGTGCCATTCAACCGAAATCGAGGCGAGTCCGGTGTCCAAAATCTTTAGCCGCGGTGACCACGTTGAATGGAACTCAGAAGCCGGCAGAGTTCGTGGTGTAATCGTCAAGAAAGTTATTTCTCCCGTCCGGTTCAAAGGCTATGTGCATCATGCCTCAAGAGGCAAGCCCCAATACATCATCAAGAGTGAAAAGACCGACCACGTGGCAATTCACAAAGGGCAAGCCCTGAAACATATAAAGACTAAGAAAAAGATGAAACCAAAGAAAACAAAAACAAGGAGAAAGACGAGCTGACTCAGGAGTCAAGAAGAAGATTACCGTGCATTATGCAAAATTTGTTCTCATACCTTCTGGCGTAAATGACGATTGCGCAGATTACTACTTCACCTTTCACGATCTCGCACGCCTTCAGAATCAGCTCGCGGAACGGCCGGCTATTCGCAGAGGTATCCTAAGCCGGTTCGAAACGTATCTTGCCGTCCGACATGCGAGCGACCTCGTAATTTTCAATCACCAAGATCACTCTTGACGGCCGGCGAACAGTAACGTCTGCGTTCGTAAATAAATCACGTGCCCACGGAACCGGACCGTGGGTTTTCCTTCTCGTTCGATAAGCTCTCCACTCACAAAGTCGAGGGTGCAACGCTCGCGACGCGCGGTCGCTTCAGCGTGACCTCCACACTCACGAGCTCCCTCCGCCACCCCTCGAGGAGCGCGTGCGCTTGTTTCCAACTGCGGATTGTCGTTCGCTTGGTCCGTTTCATTCCGAAAACCCTACTCCGAAGAATAGAGAGCGCGGAGCCGCGCACCCTCCCTGACAAGGAATCCAAAGTCTCAGATCTCCTTCGTCGGATTACCCGGAGCACATGGATGCCAATCCTCGTCGGAGAAGTGCGACTGACAAAAACCACCCACCGCACTGCTCACAACGCCGTGTGGCAGGACGAAGGCAGGGCTCGTCCCAGGGAGACATCCCCTGGCAAAGAGCGGTCTCCTCTTCGCTCTCCCTGCGTGCTGACATGAAGCTGGCTATTCGACGGCAATGTGCGTCTCAGTTCGGCCCACTCCTTCTATGGATTGAATTTTGTCCATTATTAGCTTGTTGAGTTCTTTCTGGTCGGCGACTTCGACCACGACAAATACGTCCGGGCTGCCCCAGCACGCGTTTGCCATTTTGACTCCCGGAAGGGACGGCCACCGCACGGGCAATTTCGCGAGCCTTGCCCGGTCCGGCAGTTATAACCACATAGGCCCTCATCGCGTCTCCTTTCTCACGGGGCGTTCACGGTGCTCTCGCTCCTTGCACTCCCTACAGAGATGTGTCCACGGCACCGCGTTGAGACGCGCCTTGGAGATTGGCTGTTTGCAGACGGTGCATACACCATAGGTGCCGTGATTGATCCGAGCGAGCGCGTCCTCAATCGCTCGTAGGATCCGCACATCGGTTTGATGCAAGTGGATCTGAAGTTCAGCCTCGGCATTCGCATTCGCTTGGTCGACGAGATCGCCCTGCTGGTGCCCGGCGGCTGGGATCGGACTCTCAGCTTCGGCGCTTGCGATTGACATTTGGCCCCGTTTTTCGAGCAGCGCTCGTTTGTATCGGTCCAAATCTTTTCTGTCCATTTCCGATTTCCTGGTACTCGATAGGGAAATCCCGGACTGGAGAGAAATATCTTACACCCACGAAAAGTTCATGTCCGCGCCGCGAATGAAAACCGCGCTCTACGGGCAGCGCTATGGCAGCCGAAAGCGTGGAGTAGAATCAAGGTTCAGACGACCTGATACTGTCGCGCCCCGAGGCGCACCATGTGAAAGAGCTAGTGGAGGCGATTGCGAAGGCGCTCGTGGATAATCCCGACCAGGTTCATGTCCGCGCGATTGAAGGCGAGCAGATTACCGTATTTGAGTTGCGGGTCCACGCGAGTGACCTCGGTAAAGTAATCGGCCGGCACGGACGCACGGCCCAAGCCATCCGCACGATTCTGAGTGGGGTGGGCATGAAGCTGCGAAAGCGCTTCACGCTAGAAATCATTGAATAGTGCGCTGATTGCAAGCGACACATTCCGAAACAGCAAAGGCTAAAGCGCCGGCAGAGTTTGGATGGGAGCAAATCCGCCGACGCAGGATGGTGGACTATCTAGCTCAACTCTCCATAGGGGCGGGCTGCCTGCGAACCGGGAGCTAAGCGTCTTGCGAACGAGCCGCCAGCATCCCTCCAGCACCCGCCTCTCTAAACCCGACGCAATACGAGCCAAATAACCTTGCGTTCCGCATCGGCTGGGGGGTACAAGGATCCCCTAGTTGAGCCTTCAGCCGAATGGAGGCGCGTTTATGGTACCCGTTTTCGACATCTTCAGGGGTCGCTTCGGTGAAAAGGACGTAGTTTGGCTTGGAGCAGCAGAAGGATTAGCCGCCGCGCGTGACCGTATGCTTCAATTTGCTGCGAAGCAACCCGGCGCGTATTTTGTGTTTAGTTCAGGTAGCCGCACCGTCGTAGCAGATGTTGATACAAGTCGCCTCATGCATGCACCGAAATCAAAGGCGAAGGGCGCTGCTTAATTAGGATGATTTGCCAAATACCAGGACTTGACTCATACCGGCGAATCGAATTTCAAGAAGGGTTTTCGATCCATCAGAATTCTTTCTGTACACAACCGCATCATCCTCGTACTTAACACCGCGTCTCACCCACTTTCCTTCTGTTGTGTTAAGGACGCGCCCGTCCTTCTCAAATTTCACAATTGCATCAGGTACGTAGGATTCCCAACTGATAACGAAATCCCCGACAGGCATGTGTGTACCATTGACCGTCAGCCGAGAGAGAAACGTGAAAGTCCGGGAGCCCGTTTCGTAAGATCGGGGCTTAAAGCCGCGGGACACCAGATTCTGGTGTGCCGCTTCCGCGTCGGCTTCACTGCCGTAAGGGCCTATCAGTACTTGGTAGGAATTCGTCCAAAGGTGCCCCCGATGAATAACGATCGCATGAAACCCGAGTTGCGTGAGTCTGTCGGTTGCCTTGTCAGCCCCTATTACGTCGTGAAATTTGCCGACTTCGAGAAACCTTGCCGACGACGATCTGGCGTCCTCTTCCGTAGAACCCTCAGCGTGGCCATTTGGATGGCTTGCCGATCCGAGCTCCGGAACCGCGCCGACTTTATCCGAGATGTGGCTAGCGTCGGGCTCGATGGAAGCTGTTGGCAAAGACGTCGGCGGAGGCCGTGATGAAATCGCAGGAGCCGTAGCGGTAGCGCTAGCGGTTATGGTAGGGGCGCGGGTAACACTAACCGGCGGCGGGACCTCAATCTTCGCCTGCTGAGGTCTAACCGATTTTGTCAGGGGATGCGTTGGGGCCCTCTCCGGAAGAGGAGTCACCTTCGGCGCTGGTGACACCGCGTTCGGCGCCGGCGAAACCGTTTGCGGCTGGTATCTTGCCCCTAATCGTTCGCCCAGCTGAATAAGCGAGTTACCGATTTCGCGACGATGAGCGTGAAGCAAGAATGCAGCTGCCGCAAGGGCCGAAACAAGAATTCCGAAGACCAAACCACCAGAGAACCCGCTCAACAGCGCGGGTGCTTTTATATTTGGTGAACGCGCCTCGACCGGGGCAGAACTATCGCCCACAGCATTTCTATCCGGGCGACTTGCATTGAAGGCGGGCAATTCGGACGGTGATGAAGGTGACGGTGCCGACCTCCCGCGAGCGGTGGGCGGCGTTGCAGGTTGGCTTATCCAGTTACGAATTTGTAGGCGACCTTCCGTGGAAAGAGTAGTGAATCGCAAGCCCCCTGTCTTTTGCGTCCCGTCCATCCATGCCACTTTGCCGTTCGCTTCGATTCGGTGATTGTCGTCCAAAAACCAGAAATGAATCGTCTCACTCCGTTGAACGGGATCAACCGAGTGAAAGCAAAGCCCACCATTAGAGACGTTCAACACAATGGCGCCGTTATTCGACTCGAGGTTGATATAGGCGAGCCTATTCACTGTGGTCCGTGGAGTTTGCCGGCGTTCTGGATTCATCGTGGCGCTATCATCCTTACCAACCATCTGCAGCCTTCGCCCGCTCACGGCCTCAGTTGCGGGCAGAGGATGTTCTTAGGTCACCCGCTGCAAGTCGGTCGCTCTTGTTTCGGCGCCCTCCAATGAACGGGCGGCCGTCGGCTCTTGTTGAATAACGCTTCATTTGCAGCGGAGATGCTCAATTGATGGAAGTACGGCCAGCTCCATTAGCAGCTGGGGAGGATGACCGTCAATAGTACGGAAGGAACCAAATCGTTTTAGTACTCACTTCGATGACACTGTGACGAGCATTTCCAAAGTTTTTGAGATACGTGATGCATAACGAAGTCGGACCCACGCCGAGCCGAGCAGACTGTGCAGTGTCCAACCTGGCAAAGCTCGGAACCGGCGCTAAGTCACCACAATGACCAGGCCACGAGAGTGACAACCCACGTACCCGCCTGCTTTCGCAGTATCCACAGATGGCTTCCGCGGGATTGTCTGAGAGTGGAATCTTCCTTCAAGGAAAAGGTAGTTTTGTAGTTCGCGGTCAAGTAAGCAATCTCGTTTGAACCTCGAATACGACGTTCGGTAATCTCAATGCTATGAATTCTCGTAGTCCCAAGCGCCATCCAGGCTGAAACTGCCGCGCGTCCAAGCAAAGGCTGCGCGTCGGGCGGCCACAACTCGATGTCATCAGCGCACAACGCCATCAAGCTGTGAACCTCTCCAGCGGCTTCGAACTCGATCCACGTCGAATGGATCTGTTCAATTTCTTGGACGGCATCTTCAGGGAGTGCGTTCATAAGTTGGACATCGTTCGCAGATCCGCCCATCGTCTTGCAAGACCACACATGCACGGCTGACGGTCGCCGACCCGATGCAAAACCCAGACTGAATATAGTGCCTGCAAAATCAGCTTCTCGGAATCTGGGACAAAACCAAGCAACTCGCAAGAGACCTTTCAAGCTGTGATTACCGTGCTAGAAGAATAGAAGCGGAAGCTGCCATCTTCGATCGTGGGCTGGGAGCTCTGTGAGATTTGCGGAAAGACCGAAGGGCACGTCTGAGGCCTTCGCGACAGGGGCAGGCTCCGCCCGCTCAAACAATTTGCGCCAGAGGTACTGCGGGCTAGCGCTGAATATCAGGTTGGTTTCGGCCCGCACGCTGTACCACGCTCCCACAACCATCTCGTTTTGGAGTTGCTCCGGCGCCCATTGGGAGCGCCCCACAAACAGGCGCAAGTCTGGTGTTTTTCTCGGTTCCTTCAAAAGTTCCTTGATGAGATCCGGATCGAAGCTCACGTAAACGTCGCCAAATAACAGCACCGCCTGCTTGGCGGACTCGCTCGAGCGAAAGACTACGCCTGGAGCCCGCGGTTCCACAGGGCCGCCGAAGTATGCAGTCTCGGAACGATTCTTCAGCTCCTTGTCATTGGGGAAGATCTCACTCAGCGCAACGCGGGCAGGTTTGTTGAGGATAAGGCCGACGACCAGACCTTCTCCTGCCCCCACGGAAGACGGAAACATTAACACCACGGACTCTTTGAAAATAGGATCCCGTAGCTGAGGGCGTGCAACCAGAAAAAGGGTCTTGTCCTCACTGTCCCCTTTGTTGGGTTTGTCTTGTGTTGCGTGCGCAGGCGTCATGCTGAGAACAAGCAAGAGGCACGAGGCTAAAACCGCTCTTGATCTGAGCATGATTTTCCGATTTAGTCCTCTGGCTTGTGCATTGTACGCTTCTCCTGCCCTTGGTTCATCTCAGGGGTATGCGACCGCTTGCGATTGAACGTGTGGTTTCGGCATAGCCAAGGCATGAAGAAACCACCAGAAAAAACAAAGACTTGGGCTTCCTCGCCAACTGCGAAAAAGGATTTAGGACGACTGGATTCAAAAAGCTTTGGTCGGGGTGCTGCCGAGCATCGCGAACGAGATGGTGAAAAGGTAGGAATGAGGGGAAGGCGGTTCAGTTCGCCCCCTGAGGCGGCGACGCCTGTCTTTGGTTAGCCGTGATCGGGATGTGATTGCCTCTCGTAGAAGCTGCGATCACGTTCCTGGCACCTATAAGGGCGGAGACCGAACAACCGGAGCACTCGCTCAAACGGGCCAGGGGAACCCCGCTCATCCGGCAAGCATGGGATACGGGTGATTTGCGCGTCGTAACGAAAAACAGTCCGCAAATCAGAATTTAACTTCGAAATCGACATCCGGAGAGCCCCTCGACATCAGAGGCGCCGCCGTTCCGTCCGACCACTTGCCAACTGGGACCATGAAGACCGTCACCGGCTCCGGAGCGCCCTGAAATTGTGGATTCAGATAAACCGGGGAATCGGGCACATCGGAACCTCAGGTTGCTCCATCTGTTTGCGGGACGTAGAACATCAAGTGGGGAACCCAGTGCCCGGCTGAGTCGTCGAGGAATCCTTCTCTCGACATCATATAGCACATGGCGCCCGGTTCCAGCGGTGGCAGTTCCTTCTTTTCGAACGCCGCTTTGGTTTTCTCGATGATCTGAGCTTTGCTTGACCCGGACAATATCAACTCCGTCCTCAGGAAAGTGATCGGCAGGATGGATCGCGCCGCCGGGGGATTGAAACAGATTGGACCCCGCAGCCTGGGGTTCCAGAACATTGGATGATCGAATGGCGACATCCACGATCAGCTCCACCACGCAAACGAAACCATTCTTTCCTTCCACTGCAGTCTCGTACCCTCGCCGCCCAAGCACAAGGTTTTTTCGTCTCGCGAAACCGCCTGAGGCGCCGCACTTCGCGCCATCGCGATCTCCGCATTCCGGTCGGCCATCAGGTACTGATCGATCGGAGCCATGTTCGGATATGGCGTTTTGGTGTCCTGCACTTTCGCTTGCAATACCGCAGCAAGCAAGACGAACAGCGCGATGCTTCTTGATGCGCTCACCTGGATTCTTCTTAGCTCCATGATTTCTCCTTTGTGCAGATAAGAATCGGTTCGTCAACGCCGAGTTGCAAATTAAATTCACCGTTCGGTGCTGGTGAACGCTTCCTGCGTCCAAGAAATCCGGCCCTGGACCACGGGAGAATATCTGCTTCATACAATGGGAGGCAAGGAATACACAGTGTCGCGCACGTACAAAGGGGACAATCATGTGGACGAGTACAGCAGCTTGACTTGCGGCCGGAGCGCAGCCTAACATCGCGCGCACTTAACCTGACTTCATAATCGAAAAATGATCGGGAAAACGCTTTCGCACTACCTCATCCTCGAAAAGCTCGGCGGCGGCGGTATGGGCGTCGTCTACAAAGCTGAAGACACGAAGCTGGGCCGCCAGGTTGCCTTAAAGTTCCTGCCCGAAGGATTTTCGAAGGACCGCGCGACGCTCGAACGATTTCAACGCGAAGCGCGCGCGGCCTCGGCGCTGAACCACCCCAACATCTGCACCATTTACGAAATCGATGTGGTCAACGACGGCGGCGAGACCATCCCATTCATCGCCATGGAGCTGCTCGAAGGCCAGACGCTGAAGCACAGGATCGGCGAAAAGCCGCTCGCATTTGAGTTGGTGCTTGACCTTGGCATTCAGATTGCCGATGCGCTCGACGCCGCCCACGCAAAAGGCATCATTCATCGCGACATCAAGCCGGCCAATATTTTTGTGACCAAGCGCAGCCAGGCTAAGGTGCTCGATTTCGGCCTCGCAAAACTTGCTCCGGAGCGCGTGGGCATTGGCGCAAGCTCATCGGCAATGCCGACGATTGACCCCGAAGCGCTCTTGACGAGCCCAGGAACAGCGGTGGGGACGGTCGCTTACATGTCGCCAGAGCAGGTGCGCGGCGAAGAACTCGATGCGCGCTCCGACCTCTTCAGCTTTGGCACGGTGCTCTACGAAATGGCGACTGGACGGCAGGCGTTTACGGGCAATACGGCAGGCGTAATTACAGAAGCGATTCTGAATCGTGCACCTGCGCCGCCCACGCGTGTGAATCCTGATCTTCCCGGCGAGTTCGAAATCATTCTGGCGAAAACCCTCGAAAAGGATCGCGAGATGCGCTGCCAGACGGCGGCAGAACTGCGCGCCGATTTGAAGCGGCTGAAGCGCGAAACAGAATCGAGCCGGTCGGCAGTAGGGTCAGGCTTCTCACGAGCAACGAGGGCGCAGCCGCGGGTGGACAACACTCCAGCAACACGGAGCTGGACGCCGCTGATCGTCACCGCGGTATTGGCGCTGGCAGCCGGGCTGGCTGCAGGAGTTTCTATTCCCAAGCGCCCGTCGAAAGTCGAGCAGCCTGTCTATCACCAGCTTACCTACCGTTGGGGCTCAGTGCATTCTGCACGGTTTGCACCGGATGGACAAACGATCATCTACAGCGCGGCGTGGGATGGAAAACCGCCCGAAATCTACTCGAAGCGTACCGGCAGCCCCGAGTCAGCATCGCTGGGCCACAGCGGAACTCAGGTGTTAGGAATTTCTTCGACGGGCGAGGTGGCGGTGGCCCTTCGAAGCCGCCGCGCCGCTTTCGAGCTCTTTGGGACCCTGGCCCGAATGCCTCTCGGGGCAGGAGCGCCGCGCGAGCTGCTTGACGAGGTGAGTTGGGCGGACTGGTCGGCTGATGGCTCGAACCTCGCTGTTGTTCGAAGGCAGGCTGGATTCAGTCAACTGGAGTTTCCAATCGGCAAGGTGCTGTACAAGACGGCGGGGTGGATCGGCAATCCACGAATTTCACCGAAGGGCGACCGGCTCGCGTTCATCGACCACCCAGTAGTGGGAGATGACGGCGGTACGATAGCTGTTGTTGACCTAGCTGGAAACCGCAAGACTCTCTCAAGTACGTGGATCAGCGCCCAGGGTTTGGCATGGTCTCCGAACGGCGACGAAATCTGGTTTACGGCGACACATGAAGGATTCGGGCGACCTGTGCGCGCGATCGATCTGTCCGGACACGAAAGGTTGCTGGCCCGCGCGCCAGGAGCACTCATGCTGCTTGATGTGGCGCGGGACGGGCGCATCCTCTTGGTTCGGGACACAAACCGGCGGGAAATCAAAGCGCACATCGGCGGAGAGTCTGAAGGACGAGAGTTATCGTGGTTTGATCTTTCCCTACCTATTGCGCTTTCTCACGACGGCAAGACCCTGCTATTCGCGGAAGCCGGTGAGGCCGGCGGCGCCGCCTATGGAATTTACATTCGTGGAACCGACGGATCCCCGGCGACTCGACTGGGCGACGGGATCGCGGCTGACCTCTCTCCGGATGGGAAGTGGGCGCTGTGCATCACACAGACTTCGCCAGGTCAACTCTTCCTACTACCTACAAAAGCGGGGCAGCCCAAGGTCGTCACTAATGACGCGATTGATCGAATTGCGGCTGCTTGGCATCCGGACGGCAAACGGATTATTTTTTCGGGAAGTGAATTGGGACATGGTCTTCGGCTATACGTTCAGGATCTGCAAGGCGGAAAACCGAGACCGATCACGCCAGAAGGGGGAGGGACAACGACTACTGACGTTATCGTCTCATCGGACGGCAAACTTGTGGTGGGCGTTGGCGGCGACGGTACCCCCTGGTTCTTTCCGGTGGAAGAAGGAGAGCCTCGGCCGGTTCCAGGCGTTCGAACTGAAGAACACGTTGACGGGTTTGCGGCCGACGGCAAATCATTCTTCGCTCATAACCTCGCGGGATTGCCTGGGCTAATCAACCGGATAGAGCTAACGACCGGCAGACGCACGGCGTGGAAAGAAATTGTTCCAGCAGATGCCGCGGGAGTGGATCAGATCGGGGGGATTGAGATCACGCCGGATCTGAAGTCGTACGTCTACTCGTATGGGCGGACGCTCTCAGATTTGTACGTCGTGGAAGGGGTGAAGTAGCTGCATAGGCGCTGCGCTCGCCCCCCTACGCGCGCCAGCACCAGGACGCAAAGTCGCTCGCTTACCATGTCTCTTTGCCGACTGGACCGCCGAAGTCAACTTCGCAGTGGAGATTCTCCGGCGTGATCTTCTTCACGCGCTCGGCAAGGTCATACTCTTTGCACTGCAGAGCTTCGACCTTACCATTTTCTCCAGGCCGCTGCGGCTGGGTCATCATTGCACACGCTGGATGTACCGGGCTTCCGACGTATCTACCTTCACCTTGTCGCCGGTACCAACGAAAGGCGGCACGTTGATCACGAGCCCCGTCTCAAGCTTCGCCGGTTTCATCACCGAGCTGGCAGTCGCCTTCTGAATGCTTGGCTCGGTATCAACGACCATCAAATCCACGGTATCGGGAATCAGCACACCGATGGGCTTGTCGTCGTAATATTCGATTTTCACCGGCATATTCGCGGTCAAGTAATCCTTCGTATCGCCCACCACGTCGTTCTGCAAGGCCAGCTGCTCGTAGTTCTCCGTGTTCATGAAGTGGTGGCCGTCGCCGTCGCTGTAGAGATATTGGAAATCCAGCTCGTCCACCGTCACTTTCTCGACGAATTCTTCGGCGCGGAACCGGTAGTCGATCATCGATCCCGTGCGCAGGTTGCGCATCTTCGTCTGCATGGCGGCGCGCTTGTTGCCCGGCGTGCGGTGGTCAACGCTATAAACGCTGAAGAGATCGCCTTCGTGCTGGATAATCATACCCGCGCGCAGCAGGGTAGCTTTCAACGTGCTCATCGGATGCTCCTGAATTCGCTGGGTGTTTCCTGCAGAGTCGCAAGCAGCGGCGCCTGCCAAGCAAGAAATTCACGCTACGATGAAACCACAATTATAGCGGCCCCACTCACATCGGGTCAAACATCCAAAACATTTCGGCCACGCGAAATCAGAGGAATCTAACGCTTGCGTTCCACGTCAAAACATATGGCGACATCGCTCGTCGCAATTTCCGCGCCGCGATTCGCTCGAAACTGGAGAGGGAGCCGTGACCATAACTCGCAGAAAGTATCTCAGCGCGATCCTGGCGCCCGTCGTCGTATTGGCATCGTACGGCTTGCTGAGAATCGCCGCACGTCGCGTGGCTGCCTCACCGGGCCTCAATCCTCGCCAGGAAATTCCGCGGTTGGCCGAGTTGATGCAATGGAAGCCGGGGATCACGGTCGCCGACATCGGAGCGGGAGACGGAAGCTATAGCTTCGCCGCCGAGAAAATCGTGGGCGCTTCAGGCCACGTCTACGCGACCGAAATTGACGCCGCCAAACTGACCGCGCTTCGCAACGAAGTTGCCAAACGAAAGCTCGCGAATATCACGATTGTAGAAAGCGCAGTCGACGACACAAAGCTTCCCTCCGATTGCTGCGACGCAATTTTCCTCCGCCACGTCTATCACCACATCACTGCGCCTGAACCATTCGACAAAAATCTGCTCCGCTCGCTAAAACCCGGCGCGCGCCTCGCCATCATTGACTTCCCGCCGGATAATGACCTCCCGCCGGTCGAAGGTGTCCCCAAAAATCGAGGAGGTCACGGCATTCCGCAAAAAATTATGGTCGGTGAATTAACCGCGGCGGGATTTCGCGTGGAGAAAACGATCGATCGCTGGTCGGGAAACGACTACTGCGTCATTTTCGTAAAGCCAGGAACGTAACTTGCTACGGCAACGGCTGCGGCTGGGCCCGGCCTTCCGCCATCACCTTTTCCACTTCGTCCGCATTCCGCGGCAGCTTCTCCGTCATCACCCGGTGACCGTCGGCCGTGACGAGCACATCATCCTCAATCCTCACGCCAAGATTCTCGTCGCGAATATAGATTCCCGGTTCGATCGTGATTGTCATTCCTGCTTTCAGCGGCTGGCGGAAATCCGTGGGGTCGTGAACGTTGAGCCCCAGGCCGTGTCCGAGCCCGTGCATGAAATATTTTCCGAGCGGCTTGCCGTCCTTATCCTTGCCGTGCGTGTTGATGTAATCGGCCGCAATCAACTGCAAGCTACCAGGTCCGCCATACATAAATACGCCCGGCTTTACGGCCGCAATCGCCGCATTCTGCGCGCCTAGAACGATGTCGTAAATTTCGCGCTGCCTCACCGTAAATTTTCCATTTGCGGGAAGCGTGCGCGTGATATCGGCGTCGTAGCCGCCGTACTCGCCGGCCACGTCGATTACCACTATGTCTCCATCCTTAATCTGGTTGTCGAGCGCGTCGTAGTGCAGCACGGTGGAGAAAAATCCCGCTCCCACGATCGGCGCGTACGCTTCGCGCGAACATCCTTCGTATTTGTGAATTTCTTCCATCTTCGCGGCCACTTGATACTCCATCACGCCCGGCTTCATCATTTTCATCGCCGCGAATTGCGCGTCCACCGACGCGTCCACCGCCTTTTGCAGCAACTCCAACTCTCCCGGCGATTTCACCATGCGCATTTGCGTCAGAATCGGCTGCACATCTTCGATCTCGGACTGCGGCGGCAGCGCGTCCTTTAGCCACTCGTGCCAGGTGTGAAGCTGCGGGTACCCGTTCTCGGGGCCTTTCGGCAGCAGCGCATAAAATTTCGGATTCGTTTTCGCGAGAACTGCGAGATCGGCGCGCAATTCTGAAAACGGCTTCACTGCCTGAAAGCCGGTCTTCTCGGCAACCCCCGGATCATTCGGTCCCAAATGCGCGCCGCCCCAAATTGCCTCGCGAGGATCGCGCGGAGGCAAATAGAGAATTTCAGCCGGTCCGCTCGAAGGTTTTCCCGCCGCCGCGTCCGGAATCAGAACGAGTGCTGCGTCCGGTTCGTTGTAGCCAGTGAGATAGTAAAAATCTTCGTCCTGGAAGAACACCGCAACCTCTCCGGCGTAGTTGCGGCTCGTATATCCGAAGAGAACCACAGGGCCATCCACTTCGCTGCGAAGTTTTGCGCGCCGTCCCTGATACTCCGCGGCCGGCTGCGGGAATCGCGCTTGAACGAGCACCGCCGCGAACGAAATGGCAAGCGCTGCGAGCGTGCCACGAAGCACAAATGCCCGGAATTTCATGCGGAATCCTCCGATGCTAGTAACGAATCGCGATGATAAAAGGATAGGAAGGATAGCACTAGTAAATTAAAAGCCCGGCGCGCCCGTCGAAGCAGGCCGCACTTCGCCGGACTCGACGCCAAACCGCAGCCGATCGATGTACGTCTGACCCAACGACATCAAGCCGGTGTACAGATAGCCCCAGACAAACAGCAGCAGAAACGGAACCGTAGCGTAATTTTCCATCTCGATCGCGTAAACCACGGCGGCCGCAAAATAGAAGCCGAGCAAAACTTCGGCGTAAGGCATCCATCCCGCCTTCTTCCGGTATTTCTTCGTCGCCCATGCGTTCGACCCCCGCGCGCCGCCTTCGACGCGATACTTCGGCGTGCGCACGAATTCCGACTTTACTCCGAAAATCGCTTCGAGCACAGCCACCGCATTGCGCACCGAAAGTCCGATTCCCACGGCCATGATAAACGGCAAATAGAGAAATGTGCGCTTCCACGTTTTCGGAAAAATCGCCCGTTCCGCCGCCAGATAAAACGACGAAATCGAGCACGTCGAAGCGATAAACAGCGGCAGATCGATCACCAGCACCTGAAACCAGCCCTGATAGAAACGCACAATCATCGCCGGCAACAGAATCATCGACAGCAGCACCATCAGCGGATAGCTGATGTTGGCAGTCAGGTGAAAGAATGCCTCGGCCTTCACCGTGCCGGGAACATTCGATCGCATCACACGCGGCATGATTTTCTTCGCCGTCTGCATCAAGCCCTTCGCCCAGCGCGCTTGCTGCGACTTGAAGGCATTCATCTCCACCGGCAATTCCGACGGGCACTCGATGTCCGGCAAGTAAATAAACTGCCAGCCGCGAAGCTGCGCGCGATAAGAAAGGTCGGTGTCTTCGGTCAACGTGTCGTGCTGCCAGCCGCCCGCATCTTCAATTGCCGCCCGCCGCCAGACGCCGGCTGTGCCGTTGAAGTTGAAGAAAAGCCCGCTGCGAAAACGCGCGGAATGCTCGATGACGAAATGGCCGTCGAGAAGAACCGCTTCCACTTCGGTGAGCTTGGAATAATTCCGGTTGATATAGCTCCAGCGCGTCTGCACCATCGCCAGTTTTGCATCGGCAAAATATGGAACGGTGTTGCGCAGGAAATTCGCCGGTGGAATGAAGTCCGCATCGAAGATGGCGATATGCTCGCCCCGCGCCACCTTCAGCCCTTCCTGCAGCGCGCCCGCCTTGAATCCTTCGCGATTATTGCGGTGAATGTACGAAATAGGCAGGCCCAGCTGCTGGTAGCGCTCCACGCAATTGCGCGCCACTTCCTGTGTCTCGTCGGTTGAATCGTCGAGCACCTGAATATCGAGTAGCGCGCGCGGGTAATCGAACTGCGCCACTGCATCCACAAGCCGCTCGATCACATATCGTTCGTTGTAAATCGGTAGCTGCACGGTCACACGCGGCCACTCGCTGATTTCCGGCGGAGGCGGAGCGATTCGCTTGCGATTCTTGAAAAAGTAATACACGAGGACATAGCGGTGTATCCCGTACATCGCCAAAATCACCATCACCACGAAGTACGGCGCCATCACCGCCAGGTCGAATGAATTCAGCTGATAAAGCCCCCTGAATGGGTTCGAGGACGGCGCGATATTCCGGCGCCAGTAATCAGAGACGGGGTTCGCGATGGGCGCGAACCAACTTGCAATCATGTACAACAACGTCAAGCTGCACCTACTCCGAAGGGGTGATTAATCTGAGCTGCTTTGTAGGTCGCGGTTTCAACCGCGACACACGATCAACAGATAGCGAAAGGGCTTCAGCCCCTGAAGCCCCGATCGAAATCCTCACGAATACCCATCCCTAAACGATTGACCATGCTGCGTTTCCCGGAAGGGACGGGCGAGCAATTCCAATCTATACGACGGGGCGAAACCCTGTCAACGAATCCTTACCTCAGACCACCCGCCGCCGAGGTCGAGCCTCTAGGTGGCGTTAATGTAGCTCACCTCTTCATTCAGAGGTGAGGCCTTCGCACTTCGTACCGACGCCGTAGGCACGAAAGAATTTAGCCTAGGCCGGAAGGGAAGATTACTCACTCATTATACCTGTACTATCACTGAGGGCGAAAAAAACCGCGCCTGTGGTCAACTTGTCGAAGCGACACGCCCGAAGCTGAGGCCCTCACTTAGAATGCAAACGAACGAGACCGAAATGTCACCCCTTTCCAGATGCAAGGAAGTTATAAGATATCCCGTGATCTTGGGTATCGCCCTTCTCGCTGTCGCAGTCACAATTGCTTGGTGGGCAGGCAAGGATATCTCGCCACTATTTGCAAACGCCGAGATCCGTCGCGGTCAGGTGTGGCGGCTCGTTACGAGTATTCTTCCGCATACCGATTTTCTCCATTTGGCATTCAATCTCTACTGGTTTTGGATTTTCGGCAACGCCATTGAGCGTGTGTACGGTCATTTTAGGACGCTGCTTTTGGTCCTCCTGCTGGCGTTCGGTTCTAGTTCCTTTGAGTTCGCTCTGAGTTATGGAGGAGTTGGGTTATCCGGCGTTGGATACGGTCTATTCGGGCTTCTCTACGTTCTTTCGAAACACGACGATCGGTTTAAGGAGTACATTCACCAAAAGACGGTGAATCTTTTCCTAGGATGGTTTGTTTTCTGTGTCTTCACGACCGTCACCCACATTTTTAATGTCGGAGATGTTGCTCACGCTGCTGGCGCGGCCTTTGGATGGATCCTCGGATACGCCCTCGTGCTCCCACGCGGGCGCGTGCCCATCGTGACGGGCGTTGCTGCCCTTATTCTGTTTGGATTCGCGGCATCTACCATATGGCGTCCGCATCTTAACCTCGCCAGTAAGGGCGGCTACGACGAGGGCGCGTGGGGTTACGATGCTCTGTTGGCTGATCAAAACCAGGAAGCGATTCGGTGGTTACGCGACGCGCTAATATATCAGCCGCGAATGGCATCGTACTGGTTCAACCTCGGTCTTGCCTACGAGCGTGAGAATAATCCAGCGGCGCAGGCTGCATATCGTCGAGCCCACGATCTAGAGCCGAGCAATAAAAAGTACGCCGACGCGATCGCCACACGTCAGTGAGATTCCTTAGAAAACAACCCCACTTCAAATTTCCAAATCAGGGAATCTGAAAAGCGCCTGGAATTCTCTTATCCAAGGTTGCCAAGATCGCCCCTTTCGCCCTGGCGAGCTGGACCAGATGTCCATCCGTGGTTTGCTTCGCCGTGTTGACCCAGGAAGGCATGTGGGAGAGATCATGGTCGTCCGCGATGAATGTAAACGCCAATCCATTCGCCTTCTTCAACCGAAGAAGCAAGGCGCGGGCCTCTGGCACTTTAAAGCTGTAATGTGGTGCCTGCAAAAGCACCCGGACATAACCGAGTTCTGTGATGGAACATGTCGCCAGTTCCGGCGTTCCGTTCGAAGAGAGAGAGTGCACCCACTTGGCAGCTCGTGTGTGAAATTCGTGCTCCAAGACGCCCAACGCAACTAGCGCGTTCACATCGAGAAGATACATCACGGAAAGTTTGAGAGAATCTCATCGACTTCCTTGCTACTCAATGATGGAGCATCGGGACCTGCACTCAGAACTGGCAGGCCCGTAATCGGATCGACGAGAATCCTGGCTCTCCGACGGCGTGTTCTTCGCGGAGTTAACACGATCCGCCCATCTTCGGCCGTTATGTCTAGAGGATCTCCTGGCCGGAGTCCAAGCTTGCGGCGAACAGGGGCAGGCAATACCACCTGACCTTTTGTCGAAATTTTAGTTTCCATGGTAAGACAATCTTACGTCACAAGTGCGACCCACGCAATCTCATTGAACGACATTTCATCCAGCTCATTAACCTTCGGGCGAACATGATCCTTGCGCGAAACAACCGGTTGAAAACATGATTCCAATATGCTACCGTAACGCTTGAGTTATGAAGAACAGCGGCCAAAGTGAACAGAGGGAGGCGGGACGAGGAGCCGTCCGCGCCCCCGAATTTCTAATCGCAAATCTGGAATTAGAATTCCACGTAAGTCCCATAAGAATCACCAAACTAAAATTTTCTAATCGCAAATTTTTCGCGATTTTTTCGTCGAAACGGGTTACGGATGGCGCGTCACGCGCGGCCTTTTCTTCCAGCTCCAAACCTCAAGCGTCCAGCTTCCAGAAACCCTGGCCGCCGTGGCGGCTAATCTACGGTACCGCGATTAGAAATCGCGCTAACTCACGAGGGCTCAACAATGTGCAATTTTCTAATCGGCGGTAAAAGGGGGCAAGAAGTTCCGATTCGAGCACCGGCCATCGCCGTCCGGTACCACTCGGCGGGACGCCACTCGCCACTGGCTTGCCCTGAGGGTCACTCGTCAGTTCCTCCTCTTGCATCGCGCCTCCCCGGTGACGGGAGAACGGCGACGCCGATTGAGCTGGCAGGGTCCGATTATCGGAATTGCGTGACGGAATCCGTTGTCTGCGGTAACGTGGGAATTCGTAGTCGACGGCAGTCGCGCCCCAATCCAATAATTCCAATGATCGCCGGTGGACGGGAGCAAGATCATGAACACGCCAGACAGCACGAGAGTTATCCACGGAGATGAGGGGTGCAGGGACGGACATTATCGCGCCAAGCAAAACCTGCGCGAACACCCCGCGAACAGCGAAGGCGCAAAGCAGGCGGCTGAGTTGGATGCAAATGATGCTACGTCGCAGGAGGCGCAAAACCCGACGGATTTCGGCGAACTGAGGGTCGGGCGTGCTTCGGAAGATGCGGCGGGGATCCCGGCGATCTGGAACACGATGCTCTACGGCATTGGCGATATGGGTCCGGTTCGCGCTCCGGAAGCGTTTCTGAAGATCAACCAGGTGACCGGGTTTGATTGCCAGAGTTGCGCTTGGCCGAGTCCTGACAAGAAGCGGAAGATCTTCGAGTTCTGCGAGAACGGAGCGAAGGCGGTCTCTGACGAGTCCACGAAGAAGCGCGTTACGCCGGAGTTCTTCGCGAGGCATTCGATCGAAGAGCTGGCGGCGCAGTCGGATTACTGGCTTAACCAGCAGGGCCGCCTGACTTCGCCGATGGTACGGCACGCGAACGCGACCCACTATCAGCCGATTACGTGGCCAGAGGCCTTTGCCATGATTGCGCAGGAGCTGAACAGTCTGGATTCTCCCGATCAGGCCTCCTTCTATACCTCGGGAAAGACGACCAATGAGCCGGCCTTTCTTCTGCAGTTGTTTGCTCGCCAGTTCGGGACAAACAATCTTCCGGATTGCTCGAACATGTGCCACGAGTCGTCCGGTGTATCCATGGTGGAGACGCTCGGCGTTGGCAAGGGCGCAGCGACGCTGGAGGACATGGAGAGTACGGAGCTCATCTTTATTTTCGGGAACAATCCAGGCACGAACCATCCGCGGATGCTGACCTCGCTGCAGAAGGCCAAGGACCAGGGCGCCAAGATTATCGCGGTCAACCCTCTGCCGGAAGTGAGCCTGATGAGGGTAAAGAATCCGAACCCGCAGGATTACCCGAATCCTCTGGAGCTGCCGTTTGCTCTGCTGGGCAAGGGGCAGGCGCTTGCAGATCTGTATCTGCCAGTGCGCGTCAATGGGGATGTGGCGGCGATCAAGGGAATTCTGAAGGAGCTTTTCGAGCGGGAGAAGGCGGGATTCAGCTCGGGAATTGACCGGGAGTTTATTCGATCGTTCACCGAGGGCTTTGCAGAACTGCTGGCTGACGTGGAGGCTGCAAGCTGGGAAGAGATCGAAGAAGAAAGCGGGCTGACACGAAACCAGCTGCATACCGCCGCCGAAATGTACGCGAATTCAAAAAAGACGATATGCGCATGGTGCTTAGGCGTTACGCAGCAGCGCAACGGTGTCGACAACGTCTCGATGATCGTGAACCTGCTGCTGGTGGGCGGCAACATCGGGCGTCCGGGAGCAGGTACGGTATGTGTCCGGGGGCACTCGAATGTGCAGGGTGACCGCACGATGGGTGTGTGGGAGCGTCCGCCGAAACCTTTTTTGGAGGCACTTAAGAAGGAGTTCAACTTTGAACCACCCCAGAAATGGGGATATGACACTGTCGAGACCATGCACGCGATGTTCGATGGAGACGTTAAGGTATTTTTTGCGATCAGCGGCAACTTCCTCTCGGCCACGCCTGATACGGTGTATAGCGCGCACGCCATGCAGCGCTGCAAGCTCACGGCCCACGTATCGACCAAGCTAAACCGATCCCACCTGATCACGGGCGAGCGAGCCCTGATCCTGCCTTGCCTGGGCCGGACGGAGGAAGATATCCAGGCGTCTGGCAAGCAGTTCCTCACGGTCGAAGATTCGATGGGGATTATCAACCCTTCTCAGGGATTCTTTCCGCCGGCTTCGCCTGATCTGTTGAGCGATGTAGCGATCATCGCGAAACTGGCGATCGCTACTTTAGGGTCTCGCACAACCACGAATTGGGCGGGCTTTGCGACGGATTACAACTTGATCCGCGATGCGATTTCCAGGGTGATTCCGGGATTCGAGAACTTCAACGCGCGACTTGCCAGTGAGGGGTTCTTCTATTTGCCGAATGCCGCGAAGCAGCGCATCTTCAAGACGAGCTCAGGCAAGGCAAAGCTAACCGTCTGCCCAATCCCGAAGCATCACCTGGAGCCCGACGAATTTCTGTTGACGACCATTCGCAGCCACGATCAATTCAACTCCACAATCTACGGATTGAATGATCGCTATCGGGGCGTTTTTGGCGGCCGGCGGGTTCTCTTTCTGAACCCGCTTGATATGGAGGCAAGGAATCTGCGGGCCGGTCAAATCGTGGACATCTATAGTCACTTTGACGGAGAAGTCCGCAAGGCACCGCGCTTCGCGATCGTTCCCTATGCGGTCGCCCGCCGGAGCGCCGCCGCGTACTACCCGGAGGCCAATGTTCTGGTTCCCGTGCGCAGCGTTGCCGCCAAGAGTAACTGTCCTGCCTTTAAATGCATTCGCATCACGCTGACTCCGTCAGATTCCGTTGAGGCGCTGCACTTCTCCAAGGCGGATCTTGATCGCAACATGGATCGAGTTGTGCCGCGCGTACCGTGACGAGAGCCTATTGGTGGCCCGGGGCCTTGCGCTCGATGCTGGCCGCTAAGAGGGGCGTCTCGCCGCGGTTGTGATCTCCGCCATCGCCATACCTCCGGATGCGGATCGTAGCTGAATAAATCGGTGCGGGTCAACTGGAGCATGGTCCGCTCGGAAAGGCTTCCAAAGATCTGTCGCTCTTTGTTGCCTAGAACATTTATACATTTTTCCGGGCGAGTGACGGGCTAACCGGAAGTTATTCCGGGCCAGAAGTCCGCATCTGGGAATCGCCAACGTGCTAACTCCTGATTAACGCGCTAACCGGAAACGCGACTTACCAGATGGGATGAGAAGGCCGGTCTCCAGCGGGATGCGATACGCTCCCAATGATCGACGCGCTCGAGGCGCAAGATAAAGGAGACCGGCTATGAGAAAGATTAGCACTATGGCGCTAGACCGAATCGAGATTTTCAAAGATCAAAAGCTCACGATCGGATTG
>Ga0185299_10000626_pt1 | contig 88197 bp, 74 predicted proteins | sample PaiPotPPA55metaG_FD_128002 | JGI IMG/M metagenome (GOLD analysis project Ga0185299, IMG submission 128002) | Iron sulfur acid spring bacterial and archeal communities from Banff, Canada, to study Microbial Dark Matter (Phase II) - Paint Pots PPA... ...
GTTCAACCGGTCGATGCAACACCATCTAATCAGTTGATCCGACAATGCTTCTACCTAGAGAGCGGATCGGTCCGGCTGTACTCAATCAGACCCTGGCCAGGACGGTGTTCCGTTTGAATCAACGTTCGCGGACGACTCTTAGCCATTCAAGCCCTGCAAGTGGATTTCGGCCTAGAGTTGCGTCGACCCATTGAGACCGCCGGCGTTACCAGAAACTGATCCACTACCAAAACCCGCACAAATATTGGAAGAATAAACAAAAAAAGGCCGGTCCCGTGGCACGGAACCGGCCGAGGAATCAGCAATCGATCAATTCTTCTTTTTGCGCACATTTACTTTTGTGTCGATGCCGGGCGAAATTTGCTGCAGAGCTTCGAGACCTAGCTTGGCTTGCGCTCCATAACTGTTGGGCCCGCCATTGGGATCAAGCTCCACGGCTTTTTGATAGGCTTCCACAGTTCCTGGCTGAATGATGAACTCCAGCTTGTCGCCGTTTTTCTTGGTCTCCATCGAACCGACCAGCGCAGCGCCCAGCAAATACCAGACCTGAGGATTTTTTGGATCAAGCTCGCTGGCTTTCTTTAAGGGCTCGACGGCCTCTTTCAAACGGCCGGCGTTATACAAGCTGATACCAAAGTTGCGCCACGCGGTAGCGGCGTTGGGAGGATCGAGTTCCGCACTCTTGGTGTAGGAAACGCGCGCGTCGTCAACCTTGCCGCTTCGCGCTTGTACATTTCCTAAATTGTTGTAATAGCCTGGGACGTCGGGCTTGGCGGCGATAGCTTGTTGATACGCGTTGATGGCGTCGTCGTTTCGGCCGGCGAGGTCGTAGGCTTCCGCGAGCTTGGCCCAGAGAATGTGCTGATTGGCGTCCTTTTCCGAAGCTGCTTTTTGTGCGGCGGTAAATTCCGCGACGGCCTGATTTCCAAGATCGGTGACTTTGGCTTTCGCTGCGTCACGTTGATCGGCGGGAGCTTTGCCGGCATCTTCTTTGGCTTTGCGTTCCTGCTCCAAAAGCGCGGCGCCGGCCGTGAAATGCTGCTTCATGCCTTCAAACTTGGCTTTTTCTTCTTCCTGTTTTTTGATTTGCTCAGTGGCCGCCGAACCTTGTTTGGCAACGATGTCTTTAAAATTGAGATCGGCCTTAGCCTCAGCGCCGCTTTGCACCTGAACCTTGACTTCGAAGGGTTTATTGGGCGCGGGTAGAACCACGAATACGCTATAAATTCCCGGCTTAAGACTGCGAAAACTGTAATTGCCACTCTTATCGGTTTTCGAATCCTGCTTCACGCCTTGATCGCTTACCAGCTGGATCGGAATATCAACCCAAGGTTTAGCTGTCACATCCAGAATTTGCCCGCGAACCACGCCATCGCCTTGCGCAGCGGCGCGCGGAACCAGCACAGACACAAATAGCGCAACCGTGCAGAAACTCAACAGCCACGAACTCGCGTATTTCTTGCTCATGCTCGATTCTCCTTTGCAACAGGCCTACCGTCCGGGCGAGGCGCGCACCATTATTACTGGATTCGGTGTTGGATTCAAAGGTCAGGAGTGGGCTGCGGCGCCACGCTGAGAAATGGGATCGCTCGCGCCTGCCTCCGCGAAAGCACGCGTACGTAGCAGACAACTGTCGCATGCCCCGCAGGGAACATCCTCGCTTTGGTAGCATGACCAGGTAAGATGCAGCGGGGCGCCGAGCTCGATGCCCTTGCGGATGATTTCGCTTTTCTTCAAGGCAATCACAGGCGTTGCGATTTCAATCTGCGTCTTGGGACGCGTGCCTACGCGAATCAGTTCCTGAAAGACGCGATAATATTCCGGGCGGCAATCGGGATAGCCAGAGCTGTCTTCCGCGACTGCGCCGATGTAGATGGAGTGAGCACCGATGACTTCAGCCCAGCTCACGGCTACGGAAAGAAAATGCGCGTTGCGAAAAGGCACGTACGTGACGGGTATTTCGTTGGCGGCGGGGCCGTTAGAAATGTGCTGATGCTCGGGGACGGCAATGCTCCCGTCGGTCAGCGCAGAGCCGCCGATGGCTCGAAAATGATCCAGTTGAACAACCAGCCGTTGCTGCACATGATAAAAATCCGCGATGGATTCGAATGCTTGCCGCTCGCGCTTTTGCGTGCGCTGTCCATAACCGGCGTGCAGTAACGCGACGTGCTCCGCGCCGTGCGCATGTATGGCAATCGCGGCGCATACGCACGAATCCATGCCGCCGCTGAGTAGCACTACTGCTTTTACATCTTGTGCCTTTGAGCCAGGCATATTCAAACGCCTTTCGTTGCCGGATCCCACACAAACTTGTGCAGCTGTAGTCCCAGTCTTACGGGCAGGCAATCTTCGAGCATCCATTCCACTACTTTGCGAGCTTCAAGGCCCGGCCATTTGCCTTCCGGGCCTTCGAAAACCGGTGAGAACAAAACCTGATGGACGCGTTCGCGCAAGTTGTGCTGCAAAGTAAATTCTCGTGCGAACTCATAATCGCGGCGCGTGGAAAGCACAAATTTTATTTCGTCGTTCTGGCTAAGCGCTTCCAGGTTGCGTATCTCAAAGGTGTCTGCCTCGCCGGAGTCGGGACATTTCACGTCAACGATCTTAATTACTTCGCGCGGCAATTTGCCGATGAAGCGCTCGCCGCTGGTTTCGATCATCACGGTGTATTCCGAAGCGAGTAATTGCTGAGCCAGCGGATAAATTTCCTCCTGCAGCAATGGTTCGCCGCCTGTTAATTCCACCAGTGGCACCGCGACAACGGAATTGCTTGCTCCTGATGTGGCGTCCGGGGTGCGTCCCGCCAATTGATCGACTCGCGCGGCCACCTCCGCCACACTCATTTTTCTCCCGCCATGGAAGGCGTAAACGGTGTCGCACCAGGCGCAGCGCAAATTGCATCCGGTCAAGCGCACAAAAATGCACGGCAGGCCCGCGCGGGTGCCTTCGCCTTGAATCGATTTGAATATTTCAGTAATAAACATAGCCTAGAGGCTCGAAACCTCGTGAAGATTATTTCGAAGGCAAGACTATTGCTCTCTCGCCTTTGCCTTGTGCGATTTACGCGCCAGCCACCAGATCGCGCCGAAAAAAAGCGTTACGGCGACAAAAAGTCTGAAATAGCCAGGCGGAATCCCCAGAGAGCGCAAGACGAAGACGTAACCTAACGCGACTAGGATTACGGGAATCATGACGATGAAAAATGCTCGATACATGACGCTAGGTGGCCGGACGGTACTGTGCCCGGCTGGTATCCGTCTCCCATAAAATCACGTCAGTTACGTGCGCACCCGGGGGTAAGCCACGCAACAAGCGCGTGACCTCGTCGTAAAAATATTTTGCTAAATTTTCCGCCGATGGATTGACGCTTTTGAAAGGCTCGAGATCGTTGATAAATTGATGATCGAGCCGGCCCATGATTTCGCGAACGACGCGTTTCAGTTCGGTGAAATCCACGAGCAACCCGATGTTATCCAGTTCCGGACCCTCGAGCGTGACGCGCACGCGGTAATTGTGCCCGTGCACGTTTTCGCACTTGCCCCGGTATCCGCGCAGGGCGTGACCGGCGGAAAATGTTTCTTCTACGCTGACTTCAAACATGGATCCTCAAATTGCGCCAGGAAGGACTCTGCGTGACTTTTATTCTTTCTGTCTTTCGAGGAAGCGCGCAGCGTCAGCCGAATTATGCGTAATACGGTAGTTCGGCAACGATTCCAAGAAAATTTTACCATAGGGCATGCGCTGGATGCGGGTGTCCAGCAGGGCTAGAACGCCGCGGTCGGTCTTGCTTCGAATCAAGCGGCCGAAACCTTGTTTCAAGGCCAGCACCGCTTGCGGAACCTGAAATTCCGAGAAGGGATTGCGGCCGTCGTCCTGCAAAGCCCGGACGCGGGCAGCCACGATGGGGTCGCTGGGAACCGCAAAGGGTAAGCGGTCCACGATTACCAGAGAAAGCTGCTCGCCGGGAACGTCCACACCTTGCCAAAAGCTCGAAGTGGCGAATAGCACCGCAGCAGGCGTGTTTTTAAAGCGCTCCAATAACACCGAACGCGGCGCGGTACCTTGCAGCAACAGTGGAAAGCTCACGCGCGTGCGTACACGTTCGAACAAATCGTTCATCTGGCTATAACTGGTGAAAAGACAAAACGCGCGGCCCTGGCTGTGCTCCAGCAGTTGCACAATTTCATCCGCCGCTTTGGATGCGAAACCAGCATCGCGGACGTCCGGCATTTTGCTGGGCAAATACAGCAAAGCTTGCTCGGGGTAATCGAATTCAGGCGGCAGGGTGCGCTCTTTGACGTGATCGAGTCCCAGGCGCTGACGAATGAATTCGAATCGGCCGCCGACCGTAAGCGTCGCGGAAGTTAACACCACCGTATCGAATTGCTCGAAAAGCCGCTGGCGCAGGATCTGGCTGACATCGATGGGCGTGGCGGTCAAAAACACCCCTTTGTTGCGGCGCTCGTACCAATACACGTAATTTTTTTCGTTGGACTCAAACAGGAAGGCCACTTCCTGACGCAGCTCGAAGCTGCGCCTGGCGATGCGCAGCAATTCCTCCGGCTTTTGCGGCATGGCGGCGATTTCCGTTTCGAGGCCCTTCAGCGCTGTCAATATGGAATCGTATGCTTCGCGATGCTGCTCCACGAATGCGTCGCGTTCGCTGCGCGCAAAAGGAAAACGTCCATCGCGAGGTGGAAATGCTTCGAAAAATGCGCGCGTCCTTTCACGAACACGCTGCGTGCGTCGCAGGATCGAAGGCGAGCCAAGGTTGAGCAGCCTTAAGGATTGATCGGCGTCCCGCGCCAGCTCCTCGAACCGATAATTAGAAATCTGCCGGCCAAAGTAATCGCTGGCCACGTCTTCTATTTCGTGCGCTTCGTCGAAAATTACCGCGGAATATTCGGGGAGGATGCTGCCGAAATCGTCCTGCTTCAGCGAAAGGTCTGCGAAAAACAAATGATGATTGACGATGATGAGGTCGGCTTCTTTCGCGCGCTGGTGCATGGCGGTTACGAAGCACTCGTTGAAGTGATCGCACTTCTGTCCGGTGCAGGTGTCGCGGCGAGCATCGAGGCGGGTCCACAGATCGGAATCGTCGGAGAGAAAGGTCAGTTCGCTGCGGTCTCCTGTTTCGGTTAGCTTCGACCATTCGCGAATTTGCCGGAATGCGTCGATTTCCTCCAGGCCCTTCAGCAATGGTTGGTGGGCCATTTGATTGACGCGAGCGTGGCAGAGGAAATTGGAACGGCCCTTCATCACCGCGACCTTTAGGTTGGGTGCGAAGTGTTTCTGCAGAAATGGAATATCCTTCTGGTACAGCTGCTCCTGCAAGGATTTGGTGGCCGTCGAAATTACTACCCGGCGTCCACTGCAAATTGCAGGAATCAGATACGCGAGGGTCTTCCCGGTACCGGTGCCAGCTTCCACCACCGCATGGTGATGCTGTTCGAACGCGTCGTGTACCACTTCGGCCATTTCCAATTGGCCGGGCCGATGCTCGTAGCCGCCGATCATGCAGCGTTCCAGCAAGCCTGCAGGGCCGAATACGTCATGCATTGAGGGACTGGCTTGTACGGATGCTCCGGACCGTTCTGGAGCCTGCGTGGTGCGGGCCAGATCGGCAGCCAGCTCGGCACTTTTATCAGTCGTCGCTCTTATATTGCGTACCACGGGTTTTAAGGGCTCCTGCGGAACTTCAGACTCTATAATTAGAGGTGAATAGTTACCTTAACATACCCCTCCTTGGGTACCGGCTGCGCGCGGTATGCGGCTCTTTGCTTGGGTGTTGCGGCTTGAATATTTGGACAACACAGAAGCTTTTGCGACCAACTCGCACTGAGGGTAGCGTTAAATTCGAATTGCAGTCCGGGTCCGCACTGATTAAGCTGATTACGCAGCGGCTACGTGGGGTGAGAATGAAGCGCAAGCAAAGACTGGGGTATGTATTTTGTGTCGCGACTATCGCGGTGGCGGGGTGTAGTGGCGGCGGCCAGACTACGACGGGCGGCGGCGGTGGCGGGGGCAATCCACAACCCGCCAGTCTCGTGGTGACCTTGACGTCCAAGCCGGACGTTTCGTTGACGAATATTTCCGTGCTCTCCGCAACCGTCAGTATTACAGGGATTACTCTGAATCCTGCTAGCGGGAATGCGGTGCCATTGACTTTGTCGCCTACGACCTATCCGGTGGATTTGACACGGTTGCAAGCGGACACGGCGCTTCTCGGTGTGCTCAGTTTGCCTGCCGGAAGCTATAGCAGCGCGACGGTGACGTTTTCGGCGCCCACTCTAACGTTAGACAATCAGTCGGGGGGCACGCTGAACGGAACATGCTTGACCGCCACCATTTGCAAAATTGTACTGCCAGCAGGATCGTCGCAAGTAACTGCCGCTCCGTTTCCCCTGACACTCACTGCCGGGCAATCGTCTGGCATTTCTTTGAACTTGAATTTGAATGACGCGGTCACCGTGACTTCCGGCACAGTGGCTCTGAATTTTAGCGCCGCGGACACTTTCAATGTAGCGTCGCTTCCGCGGACCGGAGCGCCAAGCGGGGCGTTCGATCTGATTGAGGACTTCGTGGGACTAGTCACGGCTGAGACTTCGACCTCGATCACCGTGGTGGGGAGCAATGGCATCTCGTTGCAAATTGCGCTGCCTTCGACGGTAGTGATTGAGGATCCGCAAGGATTATGTACGGCGTTGAATGCGACGTGCCTGGTGGCGAATCAGACGGTGGTTAGCGTGGATGCCACGGTAAATAAAAGCGGAGCACTGACGCTCGTTTCTGCCGATCTGCTGGATGTTAGTCCGCGGGATGAACTGGAAGGAACGCTGATCAATACTGCGACTCCCGGGCAGTTCAACCTGGTGGTGGCAAACAAAGTCGTAGCGACGACCGCAAATTCGACACTGACGGCGGCGAATCCTGGGGACATATTCCTGGTGACGCTGGCCAATCCCACTTTCGCCGTGGACCTGGATGAATTTTTTAATAACGCATCGCTGCCACCCGCCAATGTGACTACGCTATTTGCCGGCGTGGGCGATCTTGTGGACGGCCAGGATGTAATGGTGCATGTCACGGCGGCTACGGGAACCGCAGCAACTGGAGATCAGGCAGCAACCGCGGACCGGGTTCTACTGCGATTCACGCGAACTACCGGGACGCTACAAACGGTTTCTGGACAGACTTTCACGCTTTCAAATTTTCCGCCGTTTATGTCCTTCGCGAGCAACCCGTTGGTGGATACCATCAGCGGGGCGACGAATTTTGACGGCGTGGCGGACGTCAACAGCCTCGCGGTGGGACAGACGGTGTCCATCCGGGCGTTGCTGCTCAACAGATCATCGTTTAACTTTTATGCGGGGAAAGTCCGAATACAACCGTGATTTTCCGCTGACGCAATAGCCAGCAACATATTCGACTGCGCGCCGGGAAATAAATTCGCGCATGAAAAAAGGCCGACACGATTACATGCCGGCCTCCCAGAAACGTCTCTAGTGAGGTTTCCCACTCTTCAGGGCGTCTTTGTCTTGCTTGGCAATTATTTTGTCCTCAATCTTTTTGTATGTGGCCGCGGGAATAATTTTCTTTCTCGTAAGATCCGTCTTCTTCGCGTACGGACGTCCATCGATTATTTTCTTGGCGTAAACATCTCCGATTCCTGGCAGCGCCTTTAACTGATCGAGAGTCGCGGAATTTATATCCACCAGATCGTCAGCCGGGACCGCAGCCGCAAAGGAACTAAACGTCCCGACGACGGCCCTTGGCTGCGAAACAACCAGATTGGTGCCGCAAAAGGCCGCTACCATCGCCACTACCAACCGCAATACGTGTTTCTTCATCGATTCCCCCTTCCCGATTTTTGCTGCTCTGATACCGTCTGTTAATTTTTCTCCGACGCGCGATACCCAGCCTTCTGCGCATCGGCTTCAGTCATGTATTTTCCCTGCTTGGTTTTGCCGTACCATCGCGTCCCCGGCTTGTGATAGACGCCCGACTCGGTATTGACCCATACCATCCCGTTACTGTTCGCGGGCGCTGACTGCTCGTTCATGGATTTCGACGGGGTCCGCGCGCTGGTCGTGTTGCCAGAGTTGCCGGTTCCCGGCGGAGCCGTCGGCGGCGCTCCCGCATCGGTATTGCTGGAAGAGTTGGACGATTGTCGCGTGCTGCCGGTCGATTCCGCCGTCCTGCTGGACGAGTCCTTCGTCCTGTCGGTCGATTCCTTCCTTCGCGCGCTGGTGGTGTTGCCAGAGTTTGCCGCAGCGGTAGGATCTTTTGTTGAATTCCCGGCCGCTGCGCTTGAGGTGCTGCCGGAGTCGTTCGATGTGCTCTTTGATTTCCTCTTATTCGCCGTGCCGGTTTTGCCTTCCTCCACTGCGGGAGCGTCCGCAGCGGGTTTTTTCTTCTTCTTTGCGGCCGTCGAGTCGCTTTGCGACTGGTCCGTCGATTGGGTCGATTGACGTGAGACTTTGCCATTCGACGTGCTGACAAAACCGAACCCAAGCAACAACGCCGTTAAAGTCACCGTTGCAACCGCCAAGCGAAAGTTCTCTTTCATTGCTGTCCTCTTGCTGGCCCTGATGGTTTCCCGCGCCATTCCGAATATGGCGGTCCGCAGGGCTAGTGACGCCGCAGAATGTGCTCCATGAGGATGCAAGTCAATACAGGAGAGGGTGCAGCCGGTGAGGTAATTAGACGTTTCCGAGGAGCGAGAGATGGACCAAGCGGAGGAACGTTCGAATGAATCTTAGTCGCCCGCGGATTGAACCCGGGGAAGTTCCACGGACTCCGCCAGCCCCCGGCGCATCGGACCCAGCGCAAATGCCGGCACTTCCACTTCAGGTTCGACGGTAAGATTTGTAGCTTTACGTGGAAATTCGCTGCGGCGATCCAGCTTTAGCCCTGCTTCCCGCAGAAATTCCGCGGAGAAGCCCATATCCTCGGCTCGATCCACGCCCCAGAACCACAGCTTTTCCTCGTTTCGCTGCAGGAAATCCAGCGACTCCTCAAGCTTGGTCATGGCACGGTTGAACGACGAAGCCAGAAAAAATACCTCCAGCGACCATGCATGTCGTGGGAAGCGTACCTGGATCCGCACGCAATACTTTCCGGACTGGTTTCGCTCCATGCTGCAACGGTAGTTGTTTCGCACCGTTGCAGCCCGGGCCGTAATTCTATTTTTCACGGGGCTCTAGACTCCATCGCATAAGGCCGCAGGCAAAGGCATTCACACGGGCGGCCTCGTCGCAAAAATGCTGTGGTAGGAACACTACTAGGGTATCCGGGCGGAATAGCAAAGGCAAGAGCACCCGTCATCTTGGGTGCTATGCCATAAACACAAGAAAATAATATGGTTATCTAGCTTAGGCTTCCAAAACCGGCCATCTTGTCAGTCATCAGCTTAACCTTGCCCTCTTGCTTGAGCCTGTTGTCGAGAGCCGTTTTAAACGCCTCGTATGCGACGCTGCGCTTGGTCTGGAGCAACTGCTCCGTTAAACTCTTCTTCTGTTTCTCAAAATCGTTCGGATTCGGCTCCTCTTTCGTCTCCAGACGGTACACCATCCAGTTCACTCCGAGGCTCATGGGCTCTCCCGCGTCACCGGGCTTCATCTGAAACGCTTCCCCGAGCTGTTTTCCGCTGGCCGCTCCGGTGATGGAGTCGTTGCGGGAGATGAGTTCACTGGTTTTGGCTTCCGATCCCAGCGCCTTCGCGGTCGCGTCAAACTTCTCACCCGCTTTTACGCGCTTGGCCAATTCCTCCGCCTTGGTCTTCGCCAGCTTGCCAGACTCTTCCTGCTTCAAATCGTTCACCACTTGCTCACGAACCTCTTCCAGCGAGCCTTGGTGTGCCGGGGTGATCTGTTGCACGGACAAAACCACGTAGCCCCGGTCCGTACGTATCGGCAAGCTCAGTTCACCTTGCCGCAGCCGGAAGATGGCGTCCTTCACTTCTTTGGAATTCCCCAGTTCCAACACGGGATCGGTCGCACTGATCGGCCGCGTCTGGGACACCGTCAGTTGGTACTGCTTCGCTAAATCGTCCAGCGACACTTTGTTCGATTGGCGTATGGCCTTCGCAAGTCGATCCGCCGCGTCGGCTGCTTGCTGGTCGGCCTGTTGCAATATCATCGGAGCCCGCAAGGAGTCCTTCACCTCGTCGAAGGTCTTGGTTCGTGCCGTTTCTTTCTCCAGCACCTTGATGATGTGAAAGCCGTACTGTGTTTTTACCAGGTCCGATATTTGCCCTTTTTCCAATCCGAAGGCCGTCTTTTCGAATTCCGGCACTGTTTGACCTTGGGTTATCCAACCCAGGTCGCCGCCCTTTTCTTTCGAGCCGGGATCCTCTGAGTACTTTTTGGCTAGGTCTTCAAAATTCGCGCCCTTCTTGGCCTGTTTCAGCACGTCTTCCGCATTTTTCTTGATCTCGTCCACTTCCGCGTCGGTCTTGCCCACGGTCATAAACAAAATGTGCTCCACGTGAACGCGATTAGGCACCTGGTATTGTTGAATATTGTTTTGATACTGCGCTTTCAGCTGATCGTCGGAAACCTGGATATTCCGCCGCATTTGCGTGGTGTCCAGTAAGCCATAGCGCACCACCCGCTTTTCAGGCACCTGGTAGCGCGACTTGTTTTTTTCGTACTCCGCTTTAATTTCCGCGTCGCTCGGATTGATCTTTGCCGCCAATTCCTCAGGCTTGATCACCGCGTAATCCAATTTTATCTTTTCATTTTTATAACGGAACTCGTCCAGCAGCTCGGTTGGCCCTACGCTGATTCCATCGGTCACACGCTTGCGAAACTTTTCTTCCAGTAATCCCTGGCGGATCAACTCTTCAAATACCGGCACGGTAAGCTGGAAGCGTGCCTGCACTTCCGCCGAGTAACGATCCATGCCCACAAATGTCCCATTGTTGAAGGCCCCCGGCACATACTGCTTGATGCGGTCCGCGCGCTCCTGGTCGGACACTGTTATACCCAGCCGCTTGGCCTCGTATTCTAGTTCCTTTTCAAATACGAGTTGATTCAGGATCTGGCGCGCGTACAGCGATTCCAGCGGCTTGGGCACCTGGTTTCGTTGCTCGATCTGCGCCAATTGCTGGCGCACTTCGCCCAGGGTCACGGATTGATCGCCGACCTTGGCCACCGTGTCTGTGGCGGCCTCGCCAGTTCCGGGTGTTTGAGGCACCAGGTAAAGCAGCATGCTCCCGCCGAGAACGAGCACTACGACTCCCAGGAATATGCGGTACCCAAGTTTCCGGTTATCTGAATCTCCAGCCATCCGATCAGTCTCCTCCGTCACTAGACAAACCATCAAATTATAGGAGATACCGCCGCGCCCCTCAATGACAATCGCCGGTAATCCACTCCCGCGCGCGTAAACAGCCGCTTTGTAACGCCGGGCAGAATTGAAATTTTCATTGGCGTTCCGCGAGGTGTGCTCATTCGCTATTTGCAGTTTGACTACGACCCGCCAGCCCAGTTGAACGGCGCTCAAATCGCTGTGCTAGATTTTAAAATTGGAGCAATAAACACCCAGTCTCGTGAGCGTACAAGCACCCATCGACCCTAAACACGCCGCGGCTTCCGGCAAGGAACCGCGTGTAGAGGTCTATTGGACCGCGGTCACCTATAAGACTGTTATTGTGTACGCACTTCTTCTTCTCGGCGCAATTCTTGGCGTTGCATACCTCATCTCACCCGATCTTTATTCCTCGCTGTACCACAAGGCCGCCAACGCCATCTCCACACCGGACACAGAAAACGTGTCCATCTCTCAGATGCAAGCCAAGTTTGTAAATCTCGACGGCAAAGTTCAAATTAAGAAGGTCAACTCTGTCCAGTGGGTGACCGCCGACTATAAGACCACCCTCGACAAAGGCGATTTCGTGCAAACCGGCTCCGACAGCGCCGCGCGCATTACCTTCGCGGACGGCACCACGTATACCGTCAAGTCCGACACGCTGGTAACCGTGGAAGAGAATTCCATGGCCAGCAACAGACCCACTAGCGTGGCCATGCGCATCAGCACCGGTTCGGTGGACCTGGCCACTCCCAATTGGAGTTCGCCCGGTTCCAGGGCCGCCGTCAATGTCGAGGACGCCAGCGCTCAACTCCGGCAGAACAGCCGTGCATCGGTCAAGAACGATCCGGAGGGCAACAATCATGAAATCGTGGTTTCTACCGGTTCCGCGGAAGTGCAACGCGGCGATGAGAAAATTGAGCTGACCCAATGGGAGAAAGCCAGCTTTCCAACCGGAGGCGGTATTCAGCGATCCAACGTTCTGGCGCCGCCCTCTCTCGTGGAGCCGCTGAATCTTGCGCCCATCATCAACGAGAAGCCTAAAATCTCGCCAGTGCATTTTGTGTGGAAGTCCGTGGAGGATGCGGTCTCGTATACCGTGCGGCTCAGCGCCACCACATCATTCCGCACCATCGTCAAGCAAGCCAAAGTTTCCGGCACCTCCGCGGACATCACGGGCCTCGATCCTGGTGAGTATTTCTGGAATGTCACCGCGCAGGATGGCAAGAAGCAAACCAGTGAGGTCAGTGAGACGTTTCAGTTCACCCTGGTGGCCCAGGGCAAATCGCAGGACATGATGCTCGAAATCGAGGGCACCCAGCTTCACGGCCGCGTGGCCGAGATTGTCGGGCGTACGGAGCCGGGAGCCGCGCTCATTGTGAACGGCCAGTCGGTGCCGAACATCGCGGCGGATGGCCAATTCCGGCATTTCACCGAGCCTTTGGAGCCCGGGCAGCATACTATTTCTATTATTGGTTCGAACCGCCGTGGAGGGACCGCGCAGCAGACGGTCTCCATTGTGGTGCCTAAGTAAGTTTTGGATTTATAGCGAACCGGAGCAAAAGCATCGTTCATCCTTTTTTTGCGCTGCAGCATGCGTGCGGAGAAAATAAAAAGCGGTTGGGCAGCATGTTGTAGGCTTGATTGTTTTAGCAGCCGGGGAATTTTTTCACGGGAGACGGGGGAATGAATAAGAACGGTTACAACTTAAGGTCGGTTTTCAGTTTATTTTCCTCCGACCTCGCCATTGATCTTGGCACTGCGAACACGCTGGTTTTTTCTGCCGGCAAGGGCATCGTCGTCAACGAGCCTTCCATCGTGGCGATCAACAAATCCACGGGAGAAGTCGTTGCGGTCGGCCGCGAAGCAAAAGACATGTTGGGCCGGACTCCCGGCAACGTTGTGGCCATCAAGCCGATGAAAGACGGCGTCATCGCGGACTTTAAAGTCACCGAGAAGATGCTCACCTACTTCATTCAGAAAGCGCACAATCGCCGCGTGCTTGTTCATCCGCGCATCGTAATCGGCGTACCCAGCGAAATTACCCCGGTAGAAAAGCGCGCCGTGCAGGATTCCGCTTATCGCGCGCGCGCCAGCGAAGTTTATCTGGTGGAACAAGCCATGGCCGCCGCTATCGGCGCTGGCCTGCCCATCGAAGAGCCCTCCGGCAACATGGTGGTGGACATCGGCGGCGGTACCACCGACATCGCGGTGATCTCTATGAGCGGCATCGTCTACTCGCGCTCCGTGCGCGTGGCCGGCAACGAAATGGACGAAGCGGTCATGCAATACCTCAAGCGCAAGTACAACCTGCTCGTTGGTGAACGCACCGCCGAACAAATTAAAATGGAAATCGGCTCGGCGTACCCGCTCGAAAAGCCGTTAACGATGGAAGTCAAAGGCCGCAATCTTATTGAGGGCGTGCCCCGCACCGTAACCATCGATGACAGCGAAATTCGCGAAGCTTTGTCGGAATGCGTGGCCACTATTTTGAATGCCGTGCGCGTGGCCCTTGAGCGTACCCCGCCGGAACTTTCGGCGGACATCAGCGATCGCGGCATCGTGCTTACCGGAGGCGGCGCGCTGCTTAAGAATCTCGACAAGCGCATCCGTGAAGAAACCGGATTGCCCGTTTCCATCGCCGATGACCCGCTGGCATCTGTGGTGCTCGGCACGGGGAAAATGCTGAGTGATTTCCGGTTGCTGCGCCAGGTGTGCATTGATTAAATATTTTCGAGGCCCCCGCGCTTTTCAGAGGTCGGTGCACATACGACGTTTTTTCGTGTAAAGATTCTGTAACTAAAGGCCGATCGCGATGCGATTCTTGAAGGAAAATTTAAGGCCTTAAACTTTCGAAAGCTACAAGGAATTTTGATCAGCTAAACCACATGCCCGGCATACCTTCTCGTCACAAATCGATCTTCCTGCTCACTGGCGTTGTGTTGCTGCAAGTTTTGTTGCTGGCCTTGCAAATCAAGCGCGATTCCGAAGGCCGCTTAATTCGCGTCTGGACGGTTGGCGCGTTCTCGCCCTTTGAGCGTGCCGGCAATCATGGTATTGGGCACATGCGTGAGACCTGGCGTCACTATTTCGCGTTGCAAAATGCCTCCCGCGAAAATGAACAGCTTCGCCGGGAAAACGATGAGCTCAAGATGCAGGTCAATCAGCTGCAAAGTAAAGCTATTGAAGCGGACCGCTTGGCGTTGCTGCTCAACTTTCACAAATCCCATGAGAACGTGCCTATGCTTGGCGCGCGCGTAATTGCTACCAGCGCCGGAACCGCCAGCGCCACCATCATGCTCGACCGCGGCTCCAAGGACCACATCAAGAAAAATATGGGCGTCATCACGCCTGAAGGCGTGGTCGGTAAGATCGTGGAAGTCTACGACAACACTTCTGAAGTCCTCTTGCTCACCGACAAAGACAGCGGCGTCGGCGCCATGCTCGGCAATTCCCGCGTGCAAAGTCCGGTCGGCGGCGCTGGCGAACCGCTGCTGGTCATGAAGTACGTCGCTAACGACGACGTGGTGAATGTCGGAGAGCGCGTCGTTACCAGCGGCATGGACAAAATTTTTCCGCGCGATCTGCCGATCGGAACCATCACAGACATCAAACCTGGCAATCCTTTTAAGAGCATTCGCATTCGTCCCTCAGCAAATCTGGAGCGCCTGGAAGAAGTGATTGTTCTTCTTACCCTTACGCCGCTCCAAATGAATCAGGAAACGGAAGCCGCGAAGCCTTCCGCAAGCGTCGCCACTAAGCCAGTCGCGGAAGCCGTAAAATCGGAAACCGCAAAGTCGCCGGTGCGCGCAACCGCCGCTAAACCTGTTGCGGCGCCCGTCTCCCCCGCGCCAGTTCCAGCCTCTACTAACGCAGCGGCGGCGGTGAAACCCGAATGAACGACGCCTTCGACATTCGCAACATGGAATCGCACATCGAGGTGCATAATTTTCGTGGCGGAGCCATCGTCGGCGCCACCCTCCTCGCCCTGATGTTTCAGGCTTTCGTGCCGGTTTATTTCGCAAAAGCCGCGATGATTGATTTGCCTTTGCTGATCACCATTTATTTTGGCCTTAGTCGTCGCAATCCCTCTACCGGTCTACTTCTGGGCATGATCATAGGATTGCTTCAGGACAGTCTTAGCGGGCCCACAGTTCCCCTCGGCCTCTATGGCATCTCCAAAACCGTCATCGGTTATCTCGCATCCTCCATTGGGGCGCGCCTGGACACCGAGCACCCCGCTGCGCGTTTTGCACTCACCATCATCTTCTTTGGTCTGCACCAGGGCCTCGTGCTGCTGACGCGGCGCATTCTGCTCGCTCAGTCCAGCGTGTGGTTCACTATGCACCTCGCCGCCGCGGCGGTAGTCAACGCCATTGTGGCCGTGTTTCTCTTCGCGCTGCTCGATCACCTTCGCAAATCCTGACGTTTAACCAGCATCCTAAACTTTGAGCAGCCAATTTGACGGTTGCGCCTTGGCGGCTATCTGGGCGAAAATTGACGTTCTGGCCGCGCTTTCATGGTCCTCGAGAGCGCAAGCAGGTGCCTCCACATCACTGTACGATTAGAAGGACAAGCCATGACGCAAACAGTTGGTGAATTGAATCCGCCGATTCGGTTGATGCTGACGCCGGGACCGTCCTCTGTCGATCCGCGCGTGTACCGAGCGATAGCGACGCCCTTGGTGGGTCACCTCGATCCGTGGTTCAAAACCTGCATGGACGAAACACAGCTCCTGCTGCGGCAGATTTTTCAAACGGAAAATAGATTGACGATGCCTCTTTCGGCGTCCGGTTCTGGCGGTATTGAAGCGTCCGTCCTCAACACATTAGAAGAAGGCGATGAAGGCATTGTGGCGGTGAACGGTCTTTTTTCGGACCGCATGTATGAGATTGCTCAACGCACCAGCGCGAAAATCACCAAAGTGGAGGCTCCTTACGGGAATACCGTGGATGCCGAAGATGTGCGGCGCGCGGGTAAGGGCAGAAAAATTAAAATTATCGGGCTGGCGCAAGGTGAAACGTCCTCAGGCGTCCTGACGCAACTCGCGGACTTTAGAAAAGTGGCGGATGAACTTGGCGCGTTACTGGTGGTGGACACCGTGGCCTCGCTGGCGGCTGTGCCGCTGCACGTAGATAACGAGCGCGTGGATATTTGCTTCAGCGGAACGCAAAAAGCTATCAGCGCCCCGCCGGGCATGTCGCCCATCACCGTCAGCGCGCGCGGCGAAGAAGTGATGCGCACACGAAAGACGAAAGTGCAAAGCTGGTATTTCGATTTGACCACCGCGATGAATTATTGGGGCAAGGAACGGCTCTATCATCACACGCCCCCGATCAGCCTGATTTATGCATTGCGCGAAGCCATGCGCATCGTGATGCAGGAGGGCCTGGCAGTGAGGTGGGAGCGGCACCGCACCAATCAGCTGGCTTTGATCGCCGGGCTGGAAGCCATGGGGCTCGAGCTGCTGGTAAAAAATCCAGCGGAGCGATTGCCAACGGTGACGGCGGTAATGATCCCCAAGGGCATCGACGATGCTCGCGTGCGCACCCAACTGCTGGATGAATTCAACATTGAGATAGCCGGTGGTCTGGGCCCATTGAAGGGTAAAATCTGGCGCGTAGGCCTGATGGGATACTGCAGCCAGAAAAACAATGTGCTGCTTTTCCTGGCGGCGCTGGAAAAAATAATGTTGGAACTCGGTTTGCGGGTTCCCGAAGGCGCTGGAGTGGGCGCGGCTATTCGCAATTACACGCAGGTGGAAACCGCGTCGGCTGCGTCACGATAACAGCCGGGAAATGCACTAGAAGTTCTGAGTTAAAAATATTAAATAGCGGAATCGCAGAATTCGGAGAACGCGTGACCACACGTCCAGTATTAGCAAACGCCGGCGCCATGAAAGAATTTGTAGGCGCCTTCGAAGTGACTTCCAAGTTGACGGGGCATGTCTACGAGTGCCGGTTTTCGTACCTGTGGAACGGTATCGCCACGCGCCACAGCGACACCATCGATACCAAATTTTTTGTCGATGGCGAGGTCGTGATGGTGGGTCTGGCGCACACCGCGTTTGTAAAATTTCGCGAACGTAGCGGGCGCGATTTGACCGATCGAGAGGCGAGCTTTATCGCCGCGGATTACTTGAGAGAACGCCTGGAAGAGGAAGACGTGCGCCCGGTATACGACGTGACCGACGAGGATGTTTTGAGATTGATCGAGCAGGTCGGCATCAAGTAACCAATTCCCCTCAAATTGCGGCAGAATAGACCGCGCATGAAGACTTTTCCGCCCACGCTGACCACCACCAGCGACCGCCTCACGAACGTACTTTCGTACGGCGCGTTGTTGCTGCTCGGGTACGTGGTATATCTGATCTTTGAGCCGTTTCTGGTGCCCCTGACATGGTCAGCGGTGCTGGCGATATTTTTCCATCCTGTGCACGAGCGATTGGCGAAGCGGCTGAAGCCCAACTACGCGGCCATGATGAGCACTGTGGGAGTCACGGTGCTGCTCATCGTGCCAACCCTGGTGGTGCTGTCGTATACCGCGAAACAGGCCCTAGATGCCACCGCAAGATTGCAGAGCGCGCTCATGAATCCTGAAAGGGAACTGCCCGCTGAAGTCGTGGAGCGGGTACGGGCGCAGCTTCCGGAGGCATGGCAATCGACCGATTTTTCCGAGCCGTTGCGGCAGGCGGCTGAGAAAGTTGCGACCTTTCTGGCTGGCAAATTCGGGGCGTTGGTTAAAAATCTGGTGAGTTTTTTTATCGCGCTGTTCATCCTGGTATTCGCGTTGTTTTTTATGTTTCGCGACGGCGAAGACGTAGTGCGAGCTATAAAGCATTTATTTCCGTTTGACCGCACCATACAGGAAGAAATGTTCGTGGAGTCCAAAGAGCTGATCTTCGCAAGTGTGGCCGTGGGACTTCTGGTGGCTGGCATCCAGGGTTTTTTGGGCGGGACGGCGTTTGCAATAACGGGTCTACATTCGCCGGTTTTCTGGGGAGTGGTAATCGCGTTTTTTTCGCTGGTGCCAGTGGTGGGCTCGGCGCTTATCTGGCTGCCCACCGCGCTATGGTTGGGATTCAGCGGACATTGGGGAAAAGCCATCACCATAATGATTATTTGCGGCGCGGTGGCAGGCATCGCCGACAATATCCTGCGGCCATTGTTATTGCGTAACCGCACGCAACTCAATGAGCTACTCCTGTTTATTGGCGTACTCGGGGGACTTTCCGTCTTTGGACTGCTTGGTCTGGTGGTTGGGCCGGCTATCGTGGCTGCCGCGATGGGTGTATTCCGGGTGCACATGATGCACCGTGAAGATTTGGCGGCTTCGCGAAGTACCGAGCTTGTCCTCCCTCGAGTTGAGAACTCATAACCGAGTACTCAACCGCAAACCCAAAATACGTTCGGCCTGCGTGTCGTTATGTTAGAGTACCCCGCTCGATGACTTCCAAGGACATCAAAGCTGCGCCGCTGCATGAGGAATTGCCGCTCGCCAAACTGCGGTGGCGTTGCGAGCTTTCGCGAATTCCCTTTGAAACCACGGCACAGGCGGAATTGCGCGAAGGCTTTATCGGCCAGGAACGCGCGCTACGGGCGCTGAAAATGGGTGTGGAGCTGTCTGCCCCCGGCTACAACGTGTTTGTGTGCGGGCTGGCGGGAACCAGCCGCGGTGGGACGATCGCCAGCATGATCGAGAAGTTGCACCCGCGAACTAAAAAATCGCTGGACCGCTGTTACGTGAATAATTTCAAAATCGCCGACCGCCCGCGGCTCCTGTCCTTGGCACGCGGACAAGCGAACGGATTCAAAAAGGACATGCAGGCGGGCATCGATTTTTTGCGGCGGCGCATCCCGCAGGTTTTCGAAGGCGAGCCATTCCAGCGGCAAAAAGGGCGAATCGTAGAGCGCTTTACGGTTCGTGAGAAAGAGCTGATGGACGATTTCACGCGACGAATTGCGCGTGAACAATTTGCCCTCGGACACATGCAGGTGGGCGCGGTAGCGCTGCCGGAAATTTTCCCTGTGCTGGAAGGGCAGATGGTGCCTATTGAAGACATCTCCAAGATGGTGCACGAAGGAAAACTGGAATCGCCGGTAGCGGAAACCATCGAGCGGAAATACGAGCAGTTCCGGCAGGAGTTCACGGTTGTTTACCGCAAGACACTTACGCTCTCGCGCGAATTGGCTAGCGAGTTGAGCTATCTCGAACAGGAAGCTGCCTCGGTTCTCGTGGACGGAGCCATTGAAGAGCTGAAGGAAAAATATCCTGGCACCGGAGTGGCGGAGTATCTGGAAGAAGTGCGGCATCACTTGCTGGATAATCTAGGACCCTTCAAGGAGCGAGAAGGAGAAAGCGAAACGGAAGCCGGTAGCGAGCCCCCGGATGGATTACCGAAGTTGCCGGGATTGACGGAACGCGATCCGTTTCGTGTTTACGGCGTAAATGTGATTCTGGCGCACGGCGATGAAGATACTTCACCGGTGATTTTTGAAACCACGCCAACCTACGCGAATCTTTTCGGCACGATTCAACGCGCCTACGACGCACGCGGCGGCTGGACCAGCGACTTCATGGATTTGCGCGGGGGATCGCTGCTACGCGCGGACGGCGGCTTTTTGATTATGTATTCACTGGAAGCGCTTTCCGAGACGGGCGTGTGGCGCGCCCTGAAACGTACGTTGAATCACAGCCGCCTGGAAATTCAGCCACTCGAAATGTTTTATCCCTTTGGCGGCAGTGCGCTGAAGCCGGAAGCCGTACAACTAGACGTGAAAGTAATTTTGATCGGGGATCGCGAGTTGTACGAAGTGCTGTACCACTACGAAGAAGATTTTCGCAAAATTTTCAAGGTGCGCGTGGAGTTCGATGAAGAAATGCATATGAGCGATGGCGTCATCGCGGAATATGCGGGCCGGCTGCGCGCGCTGTGCGAAAAAGAAAATTTATTCCCGTTTGATCGCGGGGCCTTCGCGGCGATGCTCGAATATGGGGTACGCCAGGCCGGGCGGCGCAATAAAGTTACTGCGCGATTTGTGGATATGGCGGACCTGGCACGGGAGGCGCACTACGCGGCACTGGCGGCGGGAGAGACGGTAGTGCGCGCGGCGCATGTGCGAAGCGCTCTGGCTTCAAAAGTGGAACGGCACAATCTGATCGAGACGCGCGTGCGCGAAATGATCGAGGAAGGCACCTTGCTGGTCGATGTAGCCGGCGAACGCGTGGGGCAAGTGAATGGACTAAGCGTGCTAGAAATTGGCGGGTATTCGTTTGGCAAACCGGTGCGCATTACCGCTTCGGCGGCTTTGGGAAAAGCTGGGCTCATCAATATTGAGCGCGAAGCGAACCTCAGCGGACGGTTTCACGACAAAGGTGTACACATTATTTCTGGATTTCTGCGTACCCGCTTTGCGCAAGACTCGCCGCTTTCGCTGGCCGCGAGTATTTGTTTCGAACAGTCCTACTCAGGCGTGGATGGCGACAGTGCCAGCTCCACGGAAGTGTACGCGCTGCTGTCGGCGCTCTCCGGATTGCCGTTGCGGCAAGACATCGCGGTGACTGGCTCGATGAATCAGCAGGGTGACATTCAAGCAATCGGCGGAGTGAACGAAAAAATCGAAGGATACTTCGGTGTGTGCCGCATCCAGGGACTGACCGGAAGCCAGGGCGTGATGATTCCCGCATCCAACGTGGAAGACTTGATGCTCCGCGAAGATATTATCGATGCGGTGGCGGCCGGCAAATTCCACATTTGGCCGGTCGCCACAGTCGAGCAGGGCATAGAAATTTTGACCGGAAGAATTGCGGGTACGCGCGACGATAAGGGGAAATTCGGAGACGGTACGGTTTTCGCCCTGGTGGACGAAAGATTGCGTGCCATGGCAAACACCATGAAGGATTACCTGTAACTTGCGCTCTCGTCGGCGAGCCGGCTTTCAACGTGTTGTCGGCGCCGGCGCGACATACCCATGGCGACAATCAACACGATAGGCGGCCAAACCAGAAGCCACGCCGGCAGCCAAACCGGCTGATTGACCAGCAGATTGACTTGACTCAGCCGTCACGCGGACTTCCAACGAATGGATGGCTCCGTCATGGGTCGGCGGGATGAACGCCAAGCTGAACTCATGACGCACGATTTGAGCGATCTTAGCGAAGACAGCAGGAAGTTCGTTTGAGTTGGCAGGGAAATATGCCTGCCCGCCAGTCGTTTGCGCGATCTGCCGAAGAAGCATGTCCGCCTCGGCGAATTGTTGCGAAGTGAAGGCCACTTTTGGAGATGGCGATTTCTTTTTGGCTGCTGGCGGCGGGTTTCGTAGATCGCCAATCAGCGAGACGGCCAGAATGCGCACGTCGCTGGTCTGCAAGCGGTTCAGTAGATCCTGAATCTGCTTTGCGGAGGAAGTATCCACTCCCGTCGAAAGCAACACGATCGTTTTTTTGCCCTGCACGGATGTCAGCCAGTCCAGAACTTTTGACAAACTCGCCGATAAATTCAAAGAACCGAAACCCAGGTTAAAAGCGAGATCGTCGAACGCCGCCGCGACGGATTGCTTGTTGACGGTGAAATCGACCAGTCCTTGCGGAGCATCGGCGTATTTAACGACGGCCACGCGATCGTCGGGCGACAAACCGCTTAAGAACTCCTGCGCGGCTCGGAGATGGCTGCCTTCGAGAAGATATACCGCAGGACCAGCTTCGATGAGCACCAGAGCCTGAGCAGGCTCTTCCACATCCAGAAAATCGGTGATCGGTTGTTCCACTCCGTTGTCGAAGATATGAAAATTTTCTCGGCGAAGGCCTTCGGCGAATCTGCCCGATGGATCGGTTACCAGCACGCCGACGCTAACCCGATCAACGCTAACGCGGATGGGTTCTGGCTGTTGCACATCGGCCGATGCTGGTGGGATAGGCGGCCCTTGCGAGACAAGTTGCTGCGGGCGTAGCAAGCTTGAAAACATTAAAATACAAAGAACACGCAGAACTTGACGACGAAGTGAAATCATCCCAGCGTTTATTCAATCCACTCGTCGAAATGCAATCCTTGCGCATCCTTCCAGGAAGCGCTCGAAGCCACGTGAAGATGCCGAGCAAAGACCTCTGGATTTACGTCCAGCATCCACGATGGAGTAGGTGTGGCTGCCGATGTACCGGCGCCGGGTGAGCGTTTTGCTGTGGGCGTCTTGTTTGCTTCAGCGACTAAGCGGGCTTTGAGGGCTTGCCAATCCACTTTGCGAAAATCAAAGTAGCCTAGCCCATTGATGGTGGCAGGAAATTGCGCACGCGCGGTTTGAAATCCAGGAGCGGTGGCAAGGCTCGCACCGCCGCTTTGGGAACGCTTGGCCAGCACTTCGCGAACGGGTTCGAGGCGCGCGCCAATTACAAGATAATCTGAAGTTGCGGCCACGTGATAAAAATCCCACTGTGCGGTGCCGGCAGCGCTCGATGAGCCGCCAGTAGAAATTTTCATGAAGGTGGTTTCGCCTTCGGCGCGCTCGGAGCCGATTTTATCGCTCAGCAATGTGTGAATCAGTCTTAGGGTGCCGGGTTTGTCACGAATCCCGACCAAATAAATTTGTTTATTGTTGTCGAGCGACGGACTGGTTTGCAAAGACGCGAATTCGCCGGTGAACAGCGCGAGAGCACTGCTCAGAGATTGGCCCAGCTTGGCCTGCGCCATCATCTCGACCATATTGATATTGCCCTGTTGGCCGGGAGGCAAAATGGACGCTGCAATCCGTTTGACGAGGTCATACAAGCCGGACAGATTAATTTGCGTATCAGAGTAGGAAATTGCGTCGGCAGGTACAAAGCTCAATGCCGCGGGCGCCGCCGACCCCTTATCCCAAATATCAAACAAAGAGCCCGGTCCGGTATCTCCGAGCGCGACAGCTTGAACACGAGTCTTTGTGCCTTCCATCAACACGCGGCCGCAAACGGAATGAATAGAGTCGAGCTTGAGGGCCTCAAGCACTGGGCGCATGCGAAACCCGCCAGCTGTGGCCTCCGAACCAAGATTTTTCAAATCCGGGACACGCAGGAAAAATTCGACCTGCCCCGAACCCAGAACGGAATGGGCCTCTTTGTAGGCCGGGGAATCCGTGAGAGCTGCCGAGGAAGACGACTTTCCGTTGAGTCGGCCGAGAACTTCTTCCAGCACGGCAGGCTCGTTAGCGCTCACGGCATATTTGCCATGTTCCACCCAGTAGGTGGTACCGGTTTTGCGCTGTACTTTGAGGACCGGGACACCGGCAATGGTCATCTGCGAGAGCTGCGGAACTTCTTTTTCACTCGAACGCAAACTCAGAACTGCTTTAGAGAGAATGCCCTCTTTTCCACTGCGATCGTAAGCGAAGAACATCCCATTCCATGGCGTTGTCTTCGCCGCTGAAGAATCATCGGAGGCTTCAGCCCGCCTCTTTCGAGGATCGCTCAAGTAGCCGAGAACAAAAGCATTTTCCAGCAGAGAAGCATATTCTTCAATTTGTTGACGGGTCAGCCGATTCTCCGCGGGTTTCTCTCCGGAGCTTTTGAGTATCGCGTCGGTCACCGAAGACCGCACCGGAGCGAATCCGGGATCATCCCAGAGTGCGGCAATAGAATTAGTCTTTCTAAGGTCGGAGTTCGGTTGGCCACGCCATACAAAGTAAAACGTGGTGTTGGCAGGCATCTGCGCGGGTTCAAGCGGTGCCTGCGCGGTGGCTGTGTTTGCCCCCAACAAGAAAATCGTTGCGGCCAGCAGCACGTAATGTTTCTGCATGATTTTCATCAAAGCTCCCAAGCTGATGTTAAATAGTAACCGCGAGGCCGATGCAAAGCCCTAAAAACCAAAAGCCCTGCGTCGCGAGTATCACTACGCGAAGCAGGGCTTCAAGATAACAACGCCGTCTGGCTTAAGGTTTGGCCGTTGCTGAAGCGGGGGTGGCTGCTGGAGTCGCGGCAGGCGCGCCTCCAACGTCCTTGGGTGTGGAAAGATAACCCTTGATTTGATTCTTGCCCACGTCGAACACCACTATTTCATAGGGAGCCATTCGCGTGGCGCCGCGCATGTAAAACTGCACCGGTTCTCCAGCGGTTTTGTCTTTCTTCTCGATAGAGCGATCGTCGGCAAGAACGGTAACGGTGTAACGGGACTTTTTCTGGTCGGCCTTATTTAGCGCCATTTGCACCGGCCCAACGCGCTGGGGAGTCTTGCTCTTCTGCACCGTGAATTCGTAGTAGTTGCGATCGCCACGGCGCCGCAACTCTTCCAGGTCATCGCGATTATGCGCGATCAGGCCGCTCATCACGCCCATGTCGCCCGTCGCCCGCTCGAGCTTGCCTTTCGTGGCCTCCAGGTCCGTTCTGGTGCTTTCAATGTCTTTTTTCGCGCCACCTACCTCGGTCGCCACGGAAAGTATTTTTTGGTCGCTTTCCTGTTTAACCTGAGTAAGCTCGGACGTCAGCTTCTGATCCGAAGCTTGCTGTTCCTTGCGGATGGATTCGGAGCGGCTGCGCGCTTGGGCCAACTCCGAGCGGGTCATTCCAACTTTTTGCTCGGTGACTTCGAGGTGGCCCTTGAGGTCGGCCAATCGGGAGTTAGCCTGTTCCAACTGCGCGGACAGCACTTTGTTTTGATCCTGCTGACGCGACAGGTCTTGCTCCAGCCGCGATTGTTGCGAATGCCCCACGTAGGCAAGAACCGCCAACCCGGCAAACAGCACCACGAACAATACGGCGATCCATCGCGGCGTGCCTGGACTCTCGTAATGGTAGGTTTCCTGTGGGCTCGGTACGTTTGGAGAAATACTCATTCAGCCTCCTCGGTCAATTTACTCGGATGCGTTACCCTCAGGAAGGGTTCGCCGGAAATTATGGCCTGCGCCCAGACGCCTGTCCATGCCGGAAACATGCGCGGGGGGCTGCACCTGAAATATTATCGCAAGCCGCGTCGCCGCGCGAATGCGGAAGCTGGCCAGCGGGCTAACACTGAGGTGGTCAAGCCACCGCGAGGGGTGAACTCGCCGCGCACGATGCACCACTTGGGGCGAGCGGATTTTACGATGTCGCGAAGAATCTTATTCACGGCGTTCTCGTAAAAAATCCCCAAATCCCGGTACGCCAGCAGGTACATTTTGAGAGCTTTGAGCTCCAGACATTCCTTGGCGGGCATGTAGCGAATAGTGATGGTTCCGAAATCCGGCAGGCCGGTTTTGGGGCAGACCGAAGAATACTCCGGAAAACGCGTGGTAATAATGTAGCCCGGAAACTGATTTGGCCACGTTTCTAGGGCCGGCAGACGGGCATTGACGCCCGCGCGAGCGTGCTCATCAGTGTAATTGGCCATTGTGGATCCGAGTGCTACTGTAGCGACAAGGCGGTGAATCGTAAATTATAAAATAAAGCATCACTTTTTTTGCTATTTTAGATCGAACGTAATGATTTGTCCTGCTTGCCATTCCGAGGGTGGCCGCCGCTCCCGCCGCCGCAACTTCATCGATTATGTCCTGGCTCTAGGTGGAATTGTCCCATGGCGCTGCCCGCAATGTGAAAAGCGCTTTCACGCGCGCTCCGTGGCCTTGCGTAATGTGCGCTATGCGCGCTGCGGAATTTGCGGCAACCTGGAGCTGCAGAAGATCTCGCCCGAATATGTGGCCGGGCCGTTATCGCTCATGGCGCGAATGCTGGGATTGCCAGCCTTGCGATGTGATCCTTGCCGGCATAAATTTTTTGCGCTTCGTCCTGTGCTGCGAGAGTGCCCGCGGCTTAGCTCCACACCCGGCGATCAGGCTGCGTAAACTCACTCACAGAGGATTGCTGACCGTCAGTGTGGTACTGGAATTCCCCGTGCCTCTGCCCTACCATTCTTACCATGGGTCCTAGCGAGTAACTTCCCTTTGGAGGTACGACTAGTGGAGAAGGGCCACTTAAGATAGATTTTGTTACGGAGGCATGAATGAACATTATTGCTGCGATCAAACAGGAAGAACGCAAACTCGAGAAAGAGTTGCACAAGCTACGGAAAAAATTGGATGGTGTGCGAGCGGCCGGAAAGGCTCTAGGCGGTTCCGCTGGTCGCGAGTTACGCACGGTGAAGAAGCGGGTACTGTCCGAAGCTGGAAAAGCAAACATTATCAGGGCTGCCAAAAAGAGGTGGGCAAAGATTCGAGCAGAAGGAAAAACGCTGGGTGGATCTGCCAAACGTGAGGTAACCACCATGAAGAAGCGGGTGTTATCTGAGGCCGGGAAACGAAATATTGCCAGGGCCGCCAGGAAACGCTGGGCAAAACTTCGAGCGGAAGCCAAAAAAGCTGTAGCCTAGATAGTTCGAACACCAACAAATATTCTGGAGTTCGTCGACCTTTGTGCCGCACCGTATGCGGTGCTAAAGTTTATGGACGCTGTGGCGATATGGTGCAAGGGTTAGCACGCGGCCCTCTCAAGGCCGAAATCCGGGTTCGAATCCCGGTATCGCTGCCAAAACCTTGCCAAAGTCTGCTAAAACGATGGATTATGACTGAGTAAGAGCAGGCGTAAAAACAAGCGGGTTTTCCAAGCGAGAATCTCTCATAACTCAGCCCACAACTAAAGAGTAGTCTGGAGATAATTTTGAATACTTACAACGTGACTTTGAAATATGAAGACCGAAAAACAGGTCCGGAAGGCCGCACTATCAAGATCGACGCGTCCAGTATCGGTGGTGCGATTGGAAAGGCCACTCGCGAATTCGTGAGGAGTCTAGATCGCAAGCAGCGTTTCGATATGAACAAGGGATTGAAAATCGAGGCTGTTCGAGTCACCACCGACAAGTCCGAAGTTCCTACAGAAGCCCCTAGAGAACCAGAGGCGAGCGCGCAGTAGGACCGTGCAGATCCTGGGCCGAACCTCACTGGCAACAGCGCTATCAAAGAGTCCCTGCTGTGTATTTTGGTGACCACTCAGACAAACGGTCGCGCTACCCGGGGCGCCCGGCACGTACTTCTGTGCCCTCGTGCCATGGAGTGAAACGAGGTATCCACCGTGGCACATGTGCGCAAAAGATTTCGTACTCAGCGCCAAAGGATTTCCGCAATGTTGGTTCCTCGTAAATACGGACAAATAAGTGCATCACCAGCCAGCCAAGGGTTGCATACGCCAGAATGCGGATGTCACCTAGAAGCAGTCCTTGACCGAGTATTATCGACACGACTGCAAGGTACATAGGATTCCGGACGTAGCGGTAGAATCCCTTGACCACCAGGTGTCGCGTTGGAAAGACGGGCGCGGGTGTGCCGATGCCTTGAAGTGCGAAACGTCCGAACGACTCAAGCAGTACGGGGATGCCGGAGGCTATGAGCAGGGCACCGATTACTCGGAAAGGTGTAAAGCCCAAGAACGCTGGATGAATGCGCCACCCGGAAATCCACCACGGCACGAGTCCGGCGACGATTCCGGGGGCAAGCAAGAGAAAAACCGTTGTGCCCAAAATGGCGAACACGCGCCTAATTTGACCATCCGATTTCCATCCGCGTGCAGCGATCATTTGAAACAGCGCCGAACATGCTGCATTCCATGCCACATTGTTGCGAAATTCGGAAGTGCCGTCTAGCGGTAAGCGACGGCAGTTTCACGGTGCTCTTACCCATATTTGAAGATGCTCACAGATTATATGGATTATCGAAAAGGTGATGGCGTACATCGAGCGTATTACCATGCTTGTAGGCACAAGGCCGTGCCGTTAAGTAAACCTTGCGGAGCGGCTATCCGGGGCGCCCGACTCCCAGAGCGTCCGCTGCGCGATTGATATAGTTAAACCAGGACGCGATGAGCGTGATTTGCAGAATTCCGCGATCGTCAAAGCCTGCTGCCCGGAGTGCTGCGTGGTCTGCCGGGCTGCATTGCGTGGCGTCTTTGGTCAGCTTCACCACGTAATCGATCATCACGCGATCCTGCTCGCTGATGGGCGCGCTCTTGTAATCCTTTTGCAGCGCTTCAACCATTTCTTTGTTCAGCGTTACGCGACGCAGAAACTCTGCGTGTGATTCGATTCAATAGTGGCAGCGGTTAGTGACGGACACTATGGTGGCGATCATTTCGTGTTGGCGGCGCGTCAGCGGCAAATCGGGAGACAGCAAAGCGCCATACGTACTGAAGGCATGGAAAAGAACGTCGGGCAACAACGTGTGCGAAGCGACGACGCCGGCCGCTTCGCCTGCGTCGTCAACCACTGCAACGGGTGTGGCGTATTCGATAGGGTAAAGTTTGCGCTGCGATTCCATCGCGTATTTCACGCGCTCGTCTTCGTCCATCCGAACGGTCTTGATCCAGGTCATATACGCTCCAACAGGTATTGGCGGTTCCGCTCACGCCTCAGCATATAAAAAAATCGGCCGGATGGCTTCGATCATCCGGCCGTGATGCATTTGGGGGGGTGCTTCGCGGCCAGCCAAGTGCCGGACCGGGAAGCGGGGTGTCCTGTACAATTGTTATAAGGCGAGCGCGAATTGCTGGCAATAATGCAAAAACACTAGGGTCCGACTGAGTTTAACGGGCACTGTGGACGTGTCCCAAGCCCGCGTGGTATTTAATGTGACCCTGCGATTAAAGTAGACGAACTACCTGGAGACCGGATGAACAAGCGCGATCGGCAATTGGGGATGGCTCGATGCATAACGCGACGCGATTTTCTGGATGGCGTGCGTATTGCCATTGGTGGCGCAATCGCTACGTCTGCTCTGCCAGGGATAGAGTTGGCCGCGGAAACTGCCGAAACATTTGCTCAAGACCAGCCTGGTTACTACCCTCCTGCGCTTACCGGCATGCGCGGTAGCACAGACGGATCTTACGAAGCTGCGCACGCGTTGCGGGATGGAGATTTCTGGAAGAAAGCAGGTCAACCGAGGCGTATCGACGAAGTCTACGATTTGATCGTGGTGGGCGGCGGCTTGAGCGGGCTCTCTGCGGCATATTTTCATCGTCAGCAAAATCCCTCCGCGCGGACTTTGGTTCTTGAGAACCATGATGATTTCGGTGGTCATGCCAAGCGCAATGAGTTTCGCCCGGGTGGGCGGCTCCTGCTTGCAAATGGCGGAACCTGGGCGATTGAGTCGCCCTTCCCGTACAGCAAGGAAGCGGCCGCATTGATGGCCGATCTGCAGATCGACCCGGCGACGCTCGCGGAAAAATGCGACGTCAAAGACGCTTACAAGAATCTGCAAAGCGCTTACTTTTTTGACAAAGAAACATTTGGCTCCGACAGGTTTGTCCGGGGCGGACCGGGCCGCCGCAATCGAAGTGGCGGCGGCAATCTCACTGACTTCGTCCAAAAAACTCCCTTGTCTGAAAACGCCAAGCGTGATTTTTTACGTTTGAATGAAACGACCGTGGATTTCTTTTCGGGGCTTTCCTCCGATGAAAAAAAAGACCGCCTGTCGCGCATCAGCTACAAAGACTATTTGTTGAAGGTGGTGAAGGTCGATCCAGGTGTTATTCCCGTTTATCAAGTTCAAACGCAAGGTCTCTACGGCGTGGGCATTGATGCTGTCAGCGCGCTCGATTGCTGGGTACTGCGCAGTCCGGGATTCGCAGGGTTGAACCTGGCGCCGGGACCGCATCCAAGAATGGGCTTTACCGCGCGAGGTTTCGCCACTCCCAAACCCAATTATGAATTTCATTATCCGGACGGCAACGCTTCGATTGCTCGGATGTTAGTTCGCAGTTTAATTCCTGGATCGATTGGCGGGAAAACCGCCGAGGATATTGTTACCGCCAAGGCCGACTACAGCAAGCTCGATCAATCCAGTTCGGCGGTGCGAATCCGCTTGAACAGCACGGTGGTACATGCTCGCCATGTTGGCGATGTGGCGTCAGCGCGGGAAGTGGAAGTCAGCTATTCGCGAGAAGGAAAACTTTATTCCGTGCGTGGCAAAGGCGTGGTGATGGCCTGCTGGAATACGGTGATTCCTTATGTATGCCCGGGGCTGCCACAAACGCAGAAAGACGGATTGCTCTACGGCACAAAGGTGCCGTTGGTCTACACCTCCGTTGCCATTAAGAACTGGAAGGCATTCGAGAAACTCGGGGTCCATCACGTGACTTGTCCCGGCATGTATCACACTCACGTTTCGCTGGATAATGCCGTGACCATAGGCGATTACAAGGCTCCATCGTCGCCGGAAGAGCCCATCCTGGTGCGGCTGACGAAAACCCCGTGCGCTCCGGGGCTTCCGGAACGCGAACAACATAAGGTGGGCAGAGCGGAGTTGCTGGTGACGCCGTTCGACACCTTTGAACGCAAAATTCGCGATCAACTTTATCGCGTGCTGGGTGCAGGCGGCTTCGATCCTGCGCGGGATATTGATGCCATCACCGTGAATCGCTGGCCGCACGGTTACGCCTATGAATACAATCCGCTGTTCGACCCGGACTGGCCACCGGGCCAATCGCCTTGCGAAATTGGCCGCAAACCGTTTGGCCGAATCACTATTGCCAACGCTGACGCTGCCGCTGCGGCTTACACGGATCAAGCCATGGACCAGGCTTATCGGGCCGTAAGGGAGCTGTTGCGCGTTCCGAATTGAATTCTCGACGGTATTTCGAAGTGAATAATTATGTGCGTGAGGGATCGAAGAGAGATTCCTCCGCTATGCTGGCCGACTCGTTCGCGGACGAACGAAGGGAAAAGGCGTCGGCCAGCTCCGGTCGGAATGACCGCTGGCGGTAATTCGGTTGTGTTGTCTCGTAATTTTCGTGTGGACACTTAATTCGCGCGAAGCAATTCCCAACTTAGCTGGTTAATGCTTTTATGGCTTTAGATTCGGTGCATTCGTAGCGCCCCGCGGCCAGATCCTTGAATTCTTCGTTTCTGCCACTGGGCCAATCGATGGTGACGCGATCGATTTTGTCGCGTTGCCCGAGACCAAAGGTGACCGGCAACTCCGACTGCGAAAGATAGCTGGAGCCACCGTGCACCAAGCGCGATTGACTTTGGCCGTTGTAGAAAATGCGCACGCAAGCGCCGATGGCATCGCGATTCGATTTCGTGCCGATCAGGCGAAAACGGATGCTGCGGTTGCCAGACGATTGATCGTTGCGAAAGAGATATGCGGGCCCGTTGTTGGTGGTCATAAGAATGTCGAGATCGCCGTCGCCGTCAAAGTCCCCGTAGGCCAAGCCACGCCCCACTTTTGATTTCTCGAATCCGCCGCCAACTTCGGCAGCGACGTCTCGAAATTTCCCATTACCGCCATTGAGAAAGAGATGCGGAGGCTGCGCGTAGCCGACGTTGCCGCGAATGTCGCGCACCGTTTCGTCGATGTGGCCATTGGCTACCGCGAGATCGAGGGAGCCATCCAGATTCACATCCAGAAAAGCGCAGCCGAAGCCCAGTGTGCTTTTAGATGGGCCGCCCACGCCGCTTGGTTGTGAGACGTCATCGTAGGCGGTCGCCGAGACAGCGCGATACAACCCAATCATTTCGTTATCAAAATTTGTGATGGCCACGCCAGGGCGCCCCGAATTGTCGAAATCGCCAGTGTCCACGCCCATTCCGGCGCGAGCCTTGCCTTCGGTGCTGAAAGCCAGGCCGGTTTCCACGGCGACATCTTTGAACTTTCTATTGCGCAAATTGCGGTAAAGCTTATTCGGCTGCGTATCGTTGGCCACCAGCAGATCGGGCCAGCCGTCCTGGTCGTAATCAAACATGGCCACGCCCAGAGATTTCGAGCTGCTGTCAAAGATTCCACTCGTGGCGGTGACATCTTCGAATGTGCCGTCTCCACGATTGTGAAAGAGCCAGCAGGTGTTGCCACGATACGCTTCCGGAGTGCAATACGATTTATGAATGCCATCGAGGCTGCAGAAAACATCGTGCTCAGGCGACCAGCGCACGTAGTTGCATACAAATAAGTCCAGCAAACCGTCGCGGTCGTAGTCGATCCACAAGGCGGAGGTGCTGAAGCCCTGGTGGCTCAGAAGTCCAGCCGCGCGCGTAACATCCGTGAATTTACCGTCGCCAGTGTTACGGAAAAGATGACTCTGCCCCACACAGCTTATAAAAATGTCCGGGAAGCCATCGTTGTTGTAATCGCCGATGGCCACTCCCATTCCATACATTTCAATATCCAGGCCAGCGGCGCGAGTAACATCCATGAAAGATCCGTTGCGATTGTTGCGGTACAAACGCAGAGTCGATTTCTGGCGCTTGTGGCCCGGCCAATCCATGCCGTTGACCAACAAAATGTCTTGCCATCCGTCGTTGTCGTAATCGAGAAATGCGCAACCAGAGCCCAATGTTTCGGGCAGAAATTTTCCGCCGAAGGCTCCGCTATTATGCTGAAACTGAATTCCCGCCGCGCTGGTGACGTCGGCAAAGCTGAAGCCCAGTGGCGCGGGTGCAACGCCAAAAAGCCCGCCAAGAAGATTGTTCGGCGCGAAAGCTGCATTAAGCGCCAAGCCGCCAGCACCAGCAACAAACTGGCGACGCTTCATGAAAGCCCACGCATCATGGGAGATTGACCAGCCCGTTGCGAATTGCGTAAACAACCAGCTCCGCGGTTTTGTGAATACCCAGCGCGTCCATGATGTTGGCGCGATGCACGGCCACGGTGTTGGAGCTGAGACCCAGATCAACGGCAATTTCCTTATTGGATTTTCCCGCCACGATGTGTTGAAGAATTTCCAGCTCGCGGGTGGTAAGTCCGGAGGCGCGCTCACCTTTAAGCGATGCCGGTTTGGAAACCTGCGGGTCCAGCACAGCTCTGCCCAGTGCCACAGTTTTCACCGCGCTCACGAGATCGAGCTCCATCGCGTTTTTTAAAACATATCCCCGCGCGCCGGCGTCCAGAGCCTGGCGCACCAGAGTTTCTTCGGAGTGCATGCTCAACATCAAAATTTCCACCGCGGGAAATTCCTCGCGAATGCGACGTGTCGCTTCAATGCCATTGAATTCGGGAAGCGCACAGTCCATCACGATTACCTGCGGGCGCAATTCGAGAGCCAGTCGCACGGCTTCGGGGCCGTCGCTCGCTTCCGCAACGACGGAGATTTCTGGATCGTCTTCCAACATGCGGCGGAAACCGCGGCGCACCAGGGCGTGATCATCGACGAGCAGAACGGTAATTTTACGCGGCATGAGGTTGCAATTTGTCCTGGGGAATTTTCACACGAACCAATGTTCCTCCCTGCGCCGGGTGCGAGATGTCCAGAGTGCCGCCAATCAATTCGGCGCGCTCGCGCATGGCCACCAGGCCGATGCCCCGGGAAATGTTTCCGTTTGGCGTGCTCGGGCTGGTGACGAATCCTTTGCCGTGGTCCTCCACCTCCAACTCAAGAGTATGCGGCAAAAATTTAAGGCGAATCCATGCCTCGCCAACAGCGGCGTGTCGGCTAACATTATTAAGCGCTTCCTGAATGATGCGATAGAGATGTACACCAGCGCCGGTGTCTACTGAAAATGGTTGACCGGATTTTTCATAGTGCAAACGAATGCCCGTTTGGCGCTCCACCGTAGGAATATACCAGTCCAGCGTGCTCTCGAGCCCCGCTTCTTCAAGCAGAACGGGATGCAGCGCTTGTGAGAGGCTGCGAATATTATTCAGCGTGGATTGCGCAATTTCGCGGACTTCCTGAAGATCGGTGCGAAGCGGCGAACCTTCGGGGGCCTGATTTCCGGCGCGTCCGAGCATGGCGCCGATGGCGGTCAGAACCTGTCCAAACTCGTCGTGCAATTCTCGAGAGATGTGCCGCAGCGTGGATTCCTGAGTGGAGATCAATTTTTGCGCGAGGTCGCTGCGCTGTTCAGAGAGCTCCGCGAGTCGCGCGAAAATTTGGCGGTTAGCGCGAATCAGGTAAAGGCTGGTGAGCGCGATGGCAATAAGCGTGGCGGCCAGAAAAAGATAAAGTTGTCGTTGCACGCTATCGTAGATGTGCGCGATACGCGCGGCGGCTTGCTCCTCGCCTTCATTATTTTCAACCAGCAGGCGCGATACCGCGGTACTTAAAGCCTGCTGGCGGGCCTGAAGTGTCAGGCGGATTTGCTCGCGTGATTCGGCTTCTTTACCAGCACTGGCTAAAGCGAACATTCGATTCACCGCATCCCAGAATTGTGCCAGCGACTGGTTGAGATACAGACGCTGCTCCGGAGTGCGATTGGCGCCGGCAAATTGTTCTTCGAGTTGCAGTGCGGCATCCAGATCAGCGTGAATGCGATCGAACTGCGCGGACCATGCGGTTAGCGGATAAGGTTCGGCAGCGTCAAGCATATCGCGCATGGCCAGCGCGATGGAATTCAAATCATTCTGGATGCGAAGTAGCTGCAGGGAATCTTTGCGATTGCGGTCGACCATGTCGCTCTGCAGCCGGCGCAAACCCGCAAGCTGCACAGTAATGTAAGACGCGTAAGCCAGCACCGCGGCCAGCGTAATGATCAAGCCGAAAAGCAGGCCGGTGGTTGGCGAGCGCTGGGGGGAGGACTTCTGCACGGGCTGCACCGGGAAAGAATACCTCAGGCGGCGATGCGGCGGCGCAATAGCGAGACGACCACCATCATAGCAACGCATCCGAAGAGCGGAACCAGCAAGCCCACTCGCAAACTGTTCTCGTGTTGCGAAATAAATCCTACCATCCAGGGCATCGTCGCGCCGCCCACTGCCGCCAGCGAAAACATCACCCCACCCAGTCGACGAGCGCGTTCGCCATACCATTTGGAAAGCCAGGAAATAAAAATGGGATAGACGCTGGCTAGGCCAAAACCAGCCAGCACCACGCCGAGAATCACTTGCGAGCGCGTGGTGGCGAGCAGCAGCCACGTTGTTCCCGCCGCCGAGAGCGCCAAGCCTGTTATCACCAGCCAGTTTTCTTTGACTCTTGAGAGAATCAAGGCGGAAATTCCGCGGCCGGATAACAGCCCGGCCCAGAAAAACATCGGCATGACGGCGGAGGCATTTCCCGTACCGATTCGATGGGCCTGTTCGGCTGCCCAGCCGGAGATGCAGTTCTCCGTGCCGATGTATAGGTAAAAGAGCAGCGCTAGCGAGGCAGGAACGTGGATGGGATGCGACGGAGCGATTTTTTGTTGAGTTGTCGCGGCGCTTGGAGATTTTGGAGTCAGGCTTTCGAATTTCATTGCCGCAAAGAAAATGCTCAAAACCAACGCGCTGGCAGCTATGGAAAGCAAAACTGCAGCGTAACGATCAGCTCTAATTCCGGCCAACAATAGAACCGGGCAGGCGATGGCGCCGACTCCCCAAGCCATATTTATTAAATTTAGGGCGGCAGCGCGTCGCGCCCCGGAGATCTCCGCGATGCAAAGATTTGTGGCCGGAATGGCTATTCCGAAACCGAAGCCATACAACGCCGTCGCCAACAACGCGATGTACTGGCTGCTGCTGTTTAGCCCGGTCACTCCCGCGGACATCAGAAAAAAGCCCAGGACCAGTGCGTCCCGATAACCGCGCGTCGAGAGAATCGCGCTCGAGAGCAATACTCCCAGCAGGGATCCCGTGAATTGCGTGGTAAAGAATAAGCCCGCTTGCGTATCGTCAAGAGTCCAGCGCGCGATGAAAGTTGGAAGGCTGGGGCCGAGGATGGTGGCGATCATGCCGCTGATTACGAAGCCGGCGAATAGCGCTGCGCGGACAAACTTGAGATGGAGAGCTTCACTGGCTGTCTGATTTGGTGGGCTCACGAGGGGTCATTGTGAGGGAGATTGTTGCAAGGGTGCAATGCGATACTCCAGGTGGTGGACTAACCGTCGGAGGTATAGGTCCGCCGCCACAACGTGTTATCAATCGCTCATTCTGCGGAATCGCCTTGATTGGCCGCGGCAATCTTTTTTTGCCAGTTGCGTAGGAAAATCCAGGCTATGAACGTCAACGTTACACGCATAACAAATGGAAAGAGAAGCGCCAGCGATGGGAATAGGAGATACGTGCCGAAGGTGTCCCAATACGCATGCAACGAATGGCCATACGAAAAAGGGACCACGGCAGAACAACTCAGAAAGAGTGCCAGCCCCGAAATGATTAAGCGTTTCGCCCAAAGGTGGAGGCGCTGTTGTGCATTGCGCCTAAGCTCAGGCAACTCTTCTGGAGTGTATGAGGAATCATCATCATCCTCTTGGCCGTCAAACAGGGAGCGATAGACCATGCCGTTTGTCCTAAGCCTTCCGGGCCCGAGCATAACATGTCAAACGATGTCCGGCTGTTCACCGAGATTGCAAAGGAAGGCTATAAGTTGCGTACCACATAGCAAGGTAATGACTGTATTTTTGTTGCGCAGATTTTTCCCATTCAGGGGCATCTATTAACCGTAACCGTTTATGTCAGGGCGAGGAATGACAGATGATTGATGTGGGTGTGATTGGATTTGGTTTGGCGGGAAGGGCATTTCATGCGCAGGTGATTCGGGCGACGCCGGGATTGCGGCTGGCTGCGATTTTGCAACGCAATGGAAACGAAGCCACGGAAAAGTATCCTGACGTGCGAGTGGTGCGCAGCGTCGAGGGGCTTTTGGATATTCGCGACATTCGGCTTGTTGTTATCGCCACACCGAATGACACACACGCGTCGATTACCCGGCAATGCCTGGAGGCCGGGCGCGACGTAGTTGTGGACAAACCTTTCGCCACGACTTTGAAAGAAGCTGCGGAACTTGTTGAGCTGGCGCGAAAATGCGGAAGACTGATCACTGTTTATCAAAACCGCCGATACGACGGAGATTTTCAAACCATACGCCGGATTGTTGCCGACGGCACGCTCGGGCGAATCGTTCGCTTCGAAACAAATTATGATCGTTTTCGGCCTGATTTGAAGCCTGGAGCCTGGCGCGAACGGGTTGGCTCCGGCAGCGGGATTTTGTTCGATCTCGCGCCGCATCTGATCGATCACGCGTTGGTGCTCTTCGGGCTGCCTGAAGCGGTCACCGCGGATGTGCGGGTGGAACGTACTGTTGCGGTCGTCGATGATGCCTTCGACGTGATGCTGCACTATCCCACAGGTGTGCGTGCAGTGCTGCGTTCAACGATGCTGGCGGCGGCGCCGCGCCCAAGATTTGTTTTGCATGGGACAAGCGGATCATTTTTCAAGCGGACGTTCGACCCACAAGAAATAAATTTGCGGCGTGGATATATTCCGGAAAGCGGCCCGTGGGGCGCCGAACCTCAGGAAGATTGGGGCGTCCTCACCACCATGGAGAACGACGTAGTTACGAAGCGCAGTGTGCCATCTTCGACCTGCGATTACCGCGATTACTACGCCAACCTGCGAGACGCGATTCTGGGCCGCGCGGCACCGACCGTAACTCCCGAATACGCCTTGGACGTGATGCGCGTGTTGGAGATGGCGCAAGAAAGCAGCAGGAAGCGTTGCACGATAGCTTGGTAGACTTGCGTATAATCTTGTAAGTAGCTGCTGCAGGAGCGTTGCGTTGCCCAAAATAGAATTAGTCCCGTCGATATTGTCCGCGAATTTCGCGCAGCTTGCCGTCGATGCCAAGGCTGCTTTGGACGCCGGCGGCTCGGTGCTGCACGTCGACGTGATGGACGGCCATTTTGTACCGAATATTACTATTGGTCCGGCGGTAGTTAAGTCGCTGCGCGCCGCGATTCCCGCCGCGATATTCGATTGCCACTTGATGATCGAAAACCCGGACGAATTGATTCCGGCTTTCGCGGAAGCCGGGGCCACTTGGATCTCCGTGCACCAGGAAGCTTGCGTGCATCTCGACCGCACCCTGCATCTCATCGACCTGCATGGCTGCCAACCCGGAGTGGTGATCAATCCAGCCACTCCGGTGTCGATGCTTGATGAAGTGTTGGACATCGTTCACCACGTGCTGGTGATGTCTGTGAATCCGGGTTTCGGCGGGCAGAAATTTATTCGCGGTGCGCTTCGGAAGATCGAGTCGCTTGCCAACACCCGGGCAAAGCTGGGGCTGAATTTCAGGATCGAAGTTGACGGCGGCATCGCGCTGGATACGGTTGCGGATGTCGTGCGTGCAGGGGCTGAACTGCTGGTAACGGGCAATGCCGTTTTCGGAAGTGGGAGCATCGGTGAAAACGTCAGGAAGCTGCTGCAGGCCGCCAAGGGCGCAAAGCTCGCGCGTGCATAACTTGAAATGTTTAGTTCGGCTTGGATTACGTCGCTGGACCTTAATGCGACGCGTGGTCAATTAGCAGCACGTTTTTGCAATACGAATTTTTCCATCGCCTCGGCAAAACCTTCCTGTTCATTTGAGGCGGTTACGTAAGTCGCGGATTTCTGCACCTCCGGGCTGGAATTGCCCATGGCGATGCTGATGCCGCTTTTGCGAAACATCAACACATCGTTGGGCATGTCGCCGATGGTCGCGATTTGATCTACAGGCGTCTGCAAAAGATCGGACATCGCCAGCACTACTTCACCTTTATTAGCCTTGGGATGGGTCACGTCCAGGTAGTATGGCTGCGAGCGCGCCGCCGACGCCCGATTGCCGCAGGCGTCCTGCGTGTCTTTTTCGCAGCGTTGCACGGCATCAAGATCGTCGCTGACGCCCACAACTTTCGCAACGTTTTCCAGCAGGCTGTCAAAGCCGGGCACCACAACTGGCGCAAATTTTACCGTCCACTGTTCGCGCGCCACGTGTGGCGCATTCACATCGCGCACGTACCAGTCGCGCCCGGTGTAAATCCACACATCCAGTTTATGGTCGAGAATTATTTTGATGACTTCTTTAACCATCGCGCGTGGCAGGAAATTTTCGCGGACGATGGTGGTCAGATCGGGCTTGGTAATAACGCCGCCATTGAAAGCGGCCAGCGGCTCATCGATTTTCAGCGGATCGATCAGCATGGCCATGCCCCGCGGTGGACGGCCACTGGTTACGGCGAAGTTGATGCCTGCGGCGCGCAACGCCATAACCGATTGAATGGCGCGCTGCGTCAGGATTTTCTCTTGCGTCACCAGCGTACCGTCGACATCAGCGATAACCAGGCGCACCGGTTTTTGAGGATCTGCTGTTGTCATGTGGCCCTCGTCAGCGTTACTGCTCCTGGTAATTCCAGAGCAAGCCGCCATCAACAAAAATCGTAGTACCGGTGATATAGCTGGATTCGTCGGAGGCCAGAAAAACCGCGACGGAAGCCACGTCGGCCGGTTCCCCGAGGCGCTTGAGCGGAATATTTTCGAGCAAAGCCTTGAGCTTTACCGGGTCGTTCAACAGCGCCTTGTTGATAGGCGTTTCGATCGCGCCGGGTGCAATGGAATTTATGGTGATGCCCAGCGGCGCGAGCTCGATCGAAAGATCGCGGGTCAACATTTTGACGCCGCCTTTACTCGCGCAGTAGGTGGCGAAATGAGGAAAGGGCAGCTCTTCGTGAACGGAGCTGAGGTTAATGATCTTGCCGCCGGCCTTGGCCTGCATCTGGTGTTTAACGAATGCTTGCGTGATGAAGAACAGCCCTTTTAAATTTACGTTCAAAACGAAATCGTAATCGGCTTCCGTAACTTCCCAGAATTCAGCGCGCTTCTCTACACCGGCATTGTTGATGAGCACATCGATTTCGCCGAGCTGGCGCGCAGTTTCCGCCACAAAGCGCTGGCCGTCAGCAAGTTTGGAGACATCTGCCTGCACGGCGATGGCTTTCGCCCCGCTCGCGCGAAATCCCTCGACAATTTTTTCCGTTCCGGGCTTGTCCGAGAGATAGCAGATGGAAACAGACGCGCCCTCCTGCACAAAACGTTGCGCGATCCCGAGTCCAATACCTTGATTGCCTCCGGTGATGGCTACGACCTTGCCTTGCAGACGATTGGACATTTCATCTCCGGTCATTTACACGATATGGGGAAAGGGCGACTTATTGAATCGAAAACAAATCGCCACGGAATAATTGCTCCGGCGGTCCCGGAACGTTTGATGATCCACGGCGACCGAACGATCAAGTATTTTTCATAAGCGATAGTGGCAAGCGCCAGTTGCTTACGCGACGGTAACTTCCGAGCTCAGATAAACGTCCTGAATGGCGTTCAACAATTGCACGCCCTCTTTCATCGGACGTTGGAACGCTTTTCGCCCGGAGATTAGCCCGGTGCCCCCGGCGCGCTTATTAATTACTGCAGTGGTCACCGCTTCTTCGAAATCATTTGCACCGGAAGCGCCGCCGCTGTTGATCAGCCCGGAGCGCCCCATGAAGCAGTTGGCCACCTGGTAGCGGCACAGGTCGATGGGATGGTCGCTGGTGAGCTCGGTATAAATGCGCTTGTCAAATTTCCCGTAACTGGAATCGCCCATGTTCAGCGCCATATACCCGCCATTATTTTCCGGAAGCTTTTGCTTGATGATGTCCGCCTGAATCGTTACGCCCAGGTGATTAGCCTGCCCCGTGAGATCTGCGGAGAGGTGATAATCCTTATCCTTTTTAAAGGCACTGTTGCGGAGGTAGCACCACAAAACCGTGGCCATTCCAAGCTCGTGTGCTGCCGCGAAGGCCTGGCTGACTTCCACGATCTGCCGCCCGCTTTGTTCCGAGCCGAAATAAATCGTCGCGCCGACGGCCGCAGCGCCCATGTCGTGGGCCTCCTTCACCGTGCCAAAGAAAATCTGATCGGCTTTATTTGGATAAGTCAGCAACTCGTTATGGTTCATTTTTACGATGAAGGGAATCTTGTGCGCATACTTGCGCGCCACGGCGCCAAGCACGCCGAAGGTGGAGGCCACCGCGTTGCATTGGCCTTCCATGGCCAGCTTGACGATATTTTCCGCGTCGAAATAGTCGGGGTTTTTGGCGAAGCTCGCCCCGGCGGAATGTTCGATACCCTGGTCGACCGGCAGAATCGATAGATAACCCGTATTCGCCAGGCGGCCGCGGCCAAACATGCGCTGCAAATTGGTAAGCACGCGAATATTGCGATCCGAAATCGCCCAGATGCGATCGATAAAATCGGGCCCGGGCAAATGCAAACGGTCTTTTGAAATTTTTGGGGAATTGAACCCCAAGAGAGATTCCGCCTTGGCTCCCAAATAGGTTTCGATCTTCCCGGTGCTTGTGCTGGTGGCCATATAGTTCTCCTGTTTATTCTCGAATAGCGTTAGAAAGCATACTGCCTGCGGCCTCGTCGACCAGCCACAGTAATTTTCCGTTGGTGGGCTGCAGCAATTGCGACGGCAACTGTTCAGGCTCGTAAGGACCTTCGAGTACCGCTTTAAGCGCCAACGCTTTTTCTTTTCCTGCAACCATGAAAAGAATCATTTCCGCATTGTTCGCAGCGGGCGCGGTGAGGGTAATGCGCTCGGTATAGAGTTTACCTACCCAGTTGCGAACTACCGCGCGGCCTTCTTGAGGATGCAGAGCTTTCGTTCCTGGAAAGAGCGAGAGGGTGTGACCTTCGTCGCCCATGCCTGCTAAAACCAGATCGAATCGAGGCAGCTCCGCGTCTTTGAGATGGAAATGCGTTCGTAAATCCTGCTCGTACTCCTTGGCAGCTTGCTCAGCGTCGGGATATTCGCCCTTCATGCGGTGCACTTGCCCTGGTTTCAGCGGAGCGTTTGTAATCATGGTTTCCGAAGCCATCTTGAAATTACTTTGCGGATCGTCAGGTCCCACGTGGCGTTCATCGCCGAAGAATAACTCCATTTTATCCCAGGGAACCTTGGCGCGCAGGCCGGCGTCAGTAGCCAACAGGGAATAGAGTAATTTTGGAGTCGAGCCGCCCGACAACGCTACGGTGAAAGATCCTTTACGAGTAACGGCGGATTGCGCCGTCTTTACAAATATCTCCGCCGCGCGCCTGGCGATGGCAGGGTTGTCCTTCAGAATATAAACTTCACGTTGTTGCGCGGCGGCTGGCATCAGGCGATTCCCACGCGGTCGGCTGTGCTAGTACGGTCGTGCGTACGGTTGCGCCGCCCCAGGCCTTCATCAGTAGCGTTCCGCCATTCACGCCCATCGCGTGTCAACAGTTCCGCGGCTTCACGAGGGCCCCACGATCCCGCCGCGTAATTCGGAAAATCGCGCGCGGGCAAAGCATGCCAGACATCCAGGATGGGTTGAATTACATTCCAGCCAGCCTCCACCATGTCGGCACGCTGGAAAAGCGTGGCGTCGCCCACCATGCAATCGCGTAACAGCCGCTCGTATCCGGTGCTGTGTTCCGACCCGAAATAAGTAGCGTAATCAAAATCCATGTTTACCAGGCCGAGTTTCATCACGGATCCCGGAACTTTGGCGCCGAAGCTGAGCGAGATGCCCTCATCAGGCTGAATGTGAACGACGAGACGATTCGTCTCAAGATTACGTACGCTGGTATTGCGAAATAGAACGAACGGCGTGCGCCGGAATTGAATCACGACTTCGGTTTCCCGTTGTGCCAGGCGCTTACCGGTTCGCAAATAAAACGGAACGCCGGCCCAGCGCCAATTATCAATCTGCAGCTTCAAGGCCACAAACGTCTCGGTATTAGAATCGCGCGCTACGTCTGGCTCGCTGCGATAGCCGACGACGCGCTGCCCGTCAACGGCGCCTTCGCCATACTGACCGCGAACCATACAGGTAAGAACCTCCTCTGGACCGAATGGTTGAATAGCGTGAAGAACCTCGGCCTGTTTATTGCGAACTTCGTCAGCGTCAAAGGAAATGGGCGGTTCCATGGCGGTCATGGTCAGCAACTGAAAGAGATGATTGGGCACCATGTCGCGAAGCGCGCCGGCAGTTTCGTAGAACCCGCCGCGATGTTCTACGCCAACCGTTTCGGCGGCGGTGATTTGCACGTGATCAACGTAATTGCGATTCCATAGCGGCTCGATGATGTTATTGGAAAAACGGAAGACCATCAGGTTCTGAACGGTTTCTTTTCCGAGGTAATGATCGATGCGGTAAATCTGATTTTCGGTGAGGACCTGCTTGAGGTCCTGGTTGAGTTCTTTCGCGGATTCGAGATCATGGCCAAAAGGTTTCTCTACAATGACGCGAGCCCAATGTCCATTTTCTTCTTTTGTGAGGCCGGCTTCCCCTAGCCGCTTGGCAATGGGCGAGAAAAATCTGGGCGCGACAGCAAGATAGAAAAATTTATTACCCAGCGTATTGTGCTGCTTCTCGGCTTGCTCGATCTGTTCCTTGAGCCGTTGGTACGCCTGAGCGTCGTTAAAATCTGCTTTTACGTAATAGATGCGTTCGGTAAACCAGTTCCAAAGTTTCTGATCGATCGGCGAACCCGCGTATTTCGGAATCTCGTCCGTCAACATTTTGCGAAACGTTTCGGTGGTGTAGTCGTTGGCGGCAAAACCGACGATGGCGAATTGCTTGGAGAGCAGCCCGTCGCTCGCAAGGTTGCAAAGCGCGGGAATTAATTTCCGCTTGGTCAAGTCGCCGCTCGCGCCGAAAATCACCATAACGCAGGGCGCCCCTACGGGGTTGGGATCCAGATGATTCAAGCTCATGAACGAGGCCCTGCCTTTTGGTTTGCGATTGTTGCTAAGACGTCAAAATGCTATTTCGCCGCCTTCTTCTCCAAGTGCCCACCGAACTGATATCGCATGGCGGACAAAATCTTCCCGGCGAAATCATCTTCGCCCTGCGACGAGAAACGCTGATACAGCGCCGCACTCAGCACTGGAGCCGGGGTGGTGGACTCAATCGCGGCAACGATGGTCCAGCGCCCTTCGCCGGAATCGGACACGCGCCCTGAAAATCCCTCCAGGTTGGGCTTATCCAAAAGTGAAATCGCGGTCAGATCGAGCAGCCATGAGGCGACCACGCTGCCGCGCCTCCATAACTCAGTTACATCCGCAAGATTGAAGTCATATTGGTAGTGGCTGGGGTCACGCAAGGGCGCGGTCTCCGCGTCTGTTTCGCGATGTGATTTGCCGACGTTGGCGTGTTTCAAAATGTTGAGGCCTTCAGCGTATGCGGCCATCAGGCCGTACTCGATTCCGTTGTGAACCATTTTCACGAAATGACCAGCGCCCGACGGGCCGCAATGCAGATAGCCTTCTTCGGCGGTCCCGGTGGCTTTTTCGCGGCCGGGAGTGCGCTCAATATTTCCGCGGCCGGGCGCCAGCGTTTTGAAAATGGGATCAAGGCGCTTTACGACGTCATTTTCGCCGCCAATCATCTGACAATAGCCGCGCTCCAGTCCCCAGACCCCGCCGCTCGTGCCGACATCAACATAGTGCAGGCCTTTCGCGGATAGTTCCTTTGCGCGGCGAATGTCGTCGATGTAGTAGGAGTTTCCTCCGTCGATGAGGATGTCGCCTTTGTCGAGCTTCGGGGTGAGATCGTGCAGCGTGGCATCGACCACTCCGGCGGGAACCATGAGCCAGATGGCGCGAGGCTTCTCCAACTTTTTTATGAAGTCATCGAACGAGTTGCTGCCGGTCGCGCCTTCACCGGCAAGTTTCTTTACCGTGTCGGGAGTCCGGTCGTACACCACGCACTGGTGACCGTTTTTCACCAGCCGGCGCACCATGTTGGCGCCCATTCTTCCGAGCCCGATCATGCCAAGCTGCATCTTCTCGCCCTCCGCGATCTATCCATCTGAAGTTGTACAAAGCAAATCGTTCAACTAAGCGATGGCCTGCTTCACCGCTTTCGTTAATGTAGCCAGCCCAGCGGCCACGTCCTTGCCGAGATGCACCCGTAACGCACGGCGCCCTCGCTCGGCCAGTACCGCGAAATCGCCACGCGCTTGTGCGGCTTTCACGACACCAAAAGAATATTTTTGTCCCGGTACTGGCAGATCGATAGCGTCGTCGCAGGTAATCTGCAGAAAGACGCCACTGTTAGGACCGCCCTTGTAAGCTTGTCCCGTGGAGTGCAGGAAACGCGGACCAAAACCGAGCACCGTGGCCACTTTTTTGCGGTCGCGAACAGCAAGGCGTATGCCCTGCAACGCTTTCTCATTCGCGTCATTCATGGTGATGTAGCCGAGCACCGCGAAGTAATCGCCGGCGCGCAGCCGGTTGAGATGCGCTTTCAAGACTTCCGCGAGCCGGGGCTTTCCTTTGAGGACTTCGATATTTTTGTCATCGGCGTACAGCTTGATGCCGTCGCCACCAAAGAACGGACTTTCGTCCGGCAACTGTCCGGATTTTTCGTACTGGCTGGTTAATTTCTTCGTTTCGATCTTGCTGGCTTCCACATCCGGCTGATTGAAAGCATTGATGCCAATGATGGAGCCCGCCACGGCGGTGGCAATTTCCCAACGGAAAAATTCCTGCCCAAGATTGTAAATATTATCGACCGTGATGCGCACCACCGGATGTCCAGCAGCTTCGAGCGCCTCGATGGCGGTGTCCTGAGATTTATCTGGGGCGGTTTCCAATCGTAGATAGGCGAACACACGATCGTTGCCGTAGGTGTCGGGAGTTGCGAGCGGCTCGCGGTCCACGGGAATAATACCCTTGCCGACTTTGCCGGTCGATTCAGCAAGCAGTTGTTCGAGCCAGGCCCCCAGATCGGAAATTCCAGGCGAGGCAGCGATGGTCACCTTGTCCCGCCCGTGATTAGCCGCCACGCCGAGAATCATGCCCAGTAGCGCGCCCGGGTTGGAATCCGCTGGAGTCGCCGCGCCGCAAGCTTTCACCATCTCCGCGGTGTTATTTAGAAATTTTGCAACGTCGATCCCCATGACGGCCGCGGGAACCATCCCGAAATTCGAGAGTGCAGAATACCGGCCGCCAATTCCCGGCACGCCCATGAAGATTTTGCGAAATTTATCGCGCTCCGCTACTTCCTGCAGTTTCGAGCCCGGATCGGTAATCGCGATGAAACGTTTGCCAACTTCCGCCTCGCCGACTTTTTCTTTCACACGCTCGAAGAAATATTGCTTGTAAATGTTGGGTTCGAGCGTGGTGCCGGATTTGCTGGAGACGATACATACCGTGCTGGAGAGATCCACCTTGCTTTCGATGGCTTTGATCTGCGCGGGATCAGTGGAATCGAGGACGTGCAACTCCGGGTACCCGTCGATTTTCCCAAACGTGATGCGCAATACTTCCGGGCACAAGCTGGAGCCGCCCATTCCCAGAAGAAGGGCATGCTTGAATCCAGCCTGTTTTATGTCCGCGGCAATTTCCTGCAACGCCGATAGATGCGCGAGTTGTTCCGCGGTGATTCCCAGCCAGGCCAGCCACTTGTTTTCATCAGTGCCGGTCCACAGAGAAGCGTCGCACTGCCAAAGGCGGCGCACCTTTTCGTTCTTTTTCCAATCGTCTCGCGCGGCGGCAAAAGGCCCCGAAAGAGAACCCGGCAGCTTGTAGGTCTGCCGATTTAGACTCACGCGCGCACGCCAGCGGACTTGCCGGTGGCCTCCAGAAGCTCGGTAAATGCGTCGGCGAAAAGTTTTATTCCGTCAATAAGTAGCTTGTCGGTAATTTGCTTCATGGAGATGCCCGCCTTTTCAAGGTCGGACATGGTCTTGAACGCCTGGTCTACATTTTCGGTCAGGCTGGGCTGCAACTTGCCGTGGTCGCGAAAGGCATCGAACGTTGCCGGAGGAATGGTGTCCACGGTGTCGGCGCCGATCAGCTCTTCTACGTAGATTACATCCCGGTAGGCTTTGTTCTTCGTGCTGGTGCTGGCCCACAGCAGCCGCTGCGTCTGTGCTCCCTTGGCCTTGAGAGCGTTCCATCGCGGCCCGCTGAAAAGTTCCTGATACTTTTTATAAGTGACTTTGGCGTTGGCGATAGCCACTTTTCCTTTCAGCCCGTTCAGCAAAGCTTTTTGACCGGGATCGGAAGCGGATTTTAATTTTTCGTCCATCAGGCTGTCCGCCAAAGTATCGATGCGGCTGACGAAGAAACTCGCCACGCTAGCGATGTGCGCGAGGTTCTGATTCTTGGCGGCCCGGGCTTCCAGTGCCGCGATGAATACCTCGGCAACCTGTTCGTAAGCGGATTGCGCGAAGAGCAGCGTGATGTTGATATTGATGCCTTCTTCAAGAAGTTGCCGAATCGCCGGGATGCATTCTTTCGTGCCCGGCACTTTGATCATGACATTGGGACGATTCACCATCTTCCACAAACGGCGCGCTTCTTCGATGGTCTTATCTCGTTCGAGAGCCAGCGTGGGAGAAACTTCAAGGCTGACGTAGCCATCGCGACGGCGGCTTTCGTCGTAGACCGGCCGGAAAATATCGGCGGCATCCTGAACGTCGCGCACCGCAATCTTTTCGTAGAGCTGCGTGGCATTCAGTTTCTTGGCATCAGGCGAATCCAAAATATCGGAGTAATCTTTGCTGCCGGTAATGGCTTTCGCGAATATCGAGGGGTTCGAAGTCATGCCCCGCAGCCCGTCGTCGTGTATCAGCCTTTTCAGCTCGCCGCCGGTGAGCAAATCTCTGCGGATATAGTCCATCCAGGGCGACTGGCCGTAATCGAGAAGCCCCTTCAAGGGGTTCTTGCCGCTCTTGCTAACTTCCGTTTCGGTGGTTTTCACTGAGGTGGTCATTTGCAACTCTCCTTTTGACTTCAATTCTTATTGTACGCCTGCGCCGCATCATGCGCTTTTCGGATGGTTACCTCGCCGAACTGCTCACCGCAAATTTGGATTCCAAAGCTTTTATTTTGGCTAAACGCCGGACATGGCGATCTTCATTAGTGAACTTGGCGGCCAGATAGGTCTTCACCAAGTCCTCCGCCAGCTTCACACCGACTATGCGCGAACCGAGAACCAACACGTTCATGTCATCGTGCTCGACGCCCTGATGAGCGGAATAGGTGTCGTGACAAACGGCGGCTCGTATGCCTGTTAATTTATTGGCCGCCACGCTTGCCCCTACGCCGCTGCCGCAGATCAGCACGCCGCGCTCGGCTTTGCGATTGAGTATCGCTCGGCCCACTGCTTCGGCAAAGTCCGGATAATCGGAAGGGTTTTCATTGAACGCTCCGACGTCCAGGACCTCCTGGTTTAGAGATCGCAGCAGATCCCCCATGGCGACCTTTAGCTGGAATCCCGCGTGATCAGAGCCAATCACAATTTTCATTGCCGCTCACTTTCCGATTACTTCCTTCACTGCCGCCACGACCTTATCGGGTTGGAAACCAAATTTCTTTTGCAGGTCTTTCAAAGGCGCGGAGGCTCCGAAGGTATGCATGCCGATAATTTTACCCTTTGACCCCACGTAACGATCCCAGCCCAGAATGGACGCCTGTTCCACCGAGACCCGTGCGGTGACCTCGGGCGGCAGCACGCTATCGCGATATTCGCGTGATTGATGCTCAAAAATATCCCACGACGGCATGCTTACAACCCGCACTTTTATGCCTTGGCTGGCGAGCGTTTCATAAGCGGCGAGACACAAGGAAACTTCGCTCCCGGTGGCCATTAGAATCGCTTCCGGCTTGCCGCCCTGCGCCTCAGCCAGGATGTACGCGCCTTTCGCCACACCAGACGCCGCGGCGTATTTGGCGCGGTCGATAGTGGGCAACGCCTGTCGAGTCAGCACCAGAACGGCCGGCTCTTTCTTTAACTGCATGATCACGCGCCAAGCCTCAATAACTTCGTTGGCGTCAGCGGGGCGAAGCAGCACCAGCCCCGGTACCGCACGCAGCGCAATCAAGTGTTCGATAGGCTGATGCGTCGGGCCGTCTTCGCCTACACCAATCGAATCGTGCGTGAAGACATAGATCACCGGCAATTCCATGATTGCGCTGAGCCGGATCGCCGGCTTGCAGTAATCGGTGAAAATAAAAAACGTGGAGGCAAAGGTACGAATCTTGCTCAGGACCATTCCATTCGAGATAGCCGCCATGGCGTGCTCGCGAATACCAAAATGCATGTTGCGGCCCCCGCGCGTCGCAGCTTCGAATTCGCCGGCGCCGTCAAACAGCAAACGCGTCTTTGTGGAGGGATACAGATCGGCGGCCCCGCCCATAAGCCACGGCATATTTTTAGCGAGCACGTTGAGAACTTTGCCGGAAGAATCGCGTGTGGCTACGCCTTTGGCATCCGCCGGAAAAGTCGGGAGGTCCTTATCCCAACCATCCGGCAAAGTGCGGTGAAGCATTTTGTTCAAATCTTCGGCTAGCTCGGGGAATTCGCTCTTGTAGGATTCGAAGAGTTTCACCCAGGTGTTGCGCACTTCGCCGCCGCGCTTGCCGATGCCTTTTTTAAATTGATCGTATACGCCATCGGGTACCAGAAATTTTGCGTCCGGCCAGCCATAGAATTTCTTGGTAAGCGCCACCTCTTCCTCGCCCAGCGCTTCGCCGTGAGCCTCCTTGGTGTCCTGCCGGTGTGGCGCGCCCCAGCCAATGTGGCTGTCCACGATTATCAGTGTTGGTTTATCGCTAGTATTGCGGAAAACATCGAGCGCTTTTTCCAGCGCCACAGTGTCATTGGCATCGGTGACATGTTCCACGTTCCAGCCATAACCTTTGAAACGGGTGGCTACATCTTCGCTGAACGCCAGGCTGGTGTTGCCCTCGATGGTGATGTGATTGTTGTCATACAGCCAGCAAAGGTTGGACAGTTTATGATGGCCGGCCAGCGATGCCGCCTCTCCAGAAATTCCTTCCATCATGTCGCCGTCGCCACAGATTGCGTAGACGTCATAATTAAACAATTGGAATCGCGGCTTATTGAAATACGAAGCCAGCCACCATCGCGCCATGGCCATGCCCACGCTGTTGGCCACCCCTTGTCCCAGCGGCCCGGTGGTCGTTTCGACTCCGCTGGTCAAACGGTATTCAGGATGGCCGGGAGTTTTACTATCGATCTGGCGAAATTTTTTGAGGTCGTCGATAGTGAGCGCCATCGAGCTCAACACTTTATTATCGTCGAGATCGACGGCCCGAACCTGCGCAAGATGCAGCAGTGAATACAAAAGCATCGACGCGTGCCCATTCGAAAGCACAAACCGGTCGCGATTCGCCCATATCGGATCGTTGGGGTCATAGCGCAAATATTTCTGCCACAGCGTGTAAGCCACCGGAGCGAGCGCCATCGGCGTACCCGGGTGACCGGAATTGGCGGCCTGCACCGCGTCCATCGATAAGGTGCGGATGGTGTTGATACTTAGTAGATCAAGATTAGACTCGCTTACTCCAGATCCCGTGGCAGACAATTAAGCCCCCATTCTCGCGCACGCATTGGATGCGCCAACTCAAGATTTGAATGCGGGAATTCTACGACAAAATGGAGTTACAGACGGGTAACAAATTAGTTTTGACGCAAGCACACCACGGTTTAGCTTGACGGGTCTTTACACTTTTACACTGAGATGACCCGGTGTGAGAGCCACCTATCGACCAGCTATGGAATTGTGGAGACAGCTTTAATGTGCGGTGACGGCCGAAACCGTTACATCCTGGTTTGACTCCTGGATAGTAAGCATGTCTGTGCGGGTTTTATCCCACTCACGAAGCATCAATCCACTGGCGGTGAAGAAGCGCCGAATCTTCACCGAATCCCAACGCAGCACTTCCTCCAGCACCGGAACCAGCACGCTCATGGTGTTGTCGCTCAGCACCGTACGCTGCGCGATACGCGTTATGAATTTTGCTTCTGAAACCGCGATAGTCAAACCATCGTGTTGATTCACGTGCATCATGACTGGCAAGTCAGAGCTGCCGTCGCCCATGTAGATGACGTTGTCGTGGCTGATCCCCAGTGAAGCGCGAATTTCTTCCAACACCGTAATTTTGCCCCAACCCGCCGTCGCGCGAATGATGGATTCAACTTCGCCGGTCTCTTCGTTGTAGCGAAATCGAGTGCCGTAGATGTGGTCCGCCGGAACGATACCCTCAAGCGCGGACTGGATAATCTCCTGCGGCGCGGCCGAAATCACGTTGAAATGAAAATTGTAACCGTCCGCCAGGGTATCCAGCGCGCGCGCAAAAAGCGCGACATTGTGCTTCAGGCGAATTCGCTTGCCGGTCTCGACAAGGTGCGAGCGCCGCACATGGCGAAACTCCGGGTCGTGCAAAATCAGGTAGCTCAGTTCTGCGCCCTGCTGCACCAGGTTCATATGCGATAGCCCGGAAACCTTGTCATGGAAACCGTGAAATCCGATCAGTTCGCTCAGGACCACACCTGAGTCGTTGAAGCTAAGGGTTTGGTCGAAATCACTCGCCAAAAGATACTGTTTCTGCATGTCCTAGTACTCCTTCTTACTTGGGAACCTGCGGCTAAGCCAACCGGCTCAGGCGCCTTGCATTTCAAGGATATCGTTATTTCAAGTGTTACCGTCACGAATAATTCTGATAGGTGCTATGCGTAAAAAGATTGAACGTGATGTTAACATTCCGTTGGATGCGCCGTATAGGTAAACGATACAAAGGAAGGGAGATGAACCATTTTGGCACAGTTCGCCACGGCAAGCTCAGCCGTTCCTTTTAGATACCGCGGGGCAAAAGCAAAGCGAAAGAGGATAGCTGCCACAACCGGGAGCATCGCTTTCCTAAGGTTTGGGGGATAAGAAATCGCGCACTCGAGTTATCCACACGGGGGCCGATCCTGTCTCACCGTGAGACTGGAGGCTATTTTCGACATAGTCTTCCACTGTATAGGGGGTCCCTGTGCCACCGTGAACGTATAGCAAGTGGCTTTCAGCGCTATTTAGAGGCCGGGCACCCCGTCGGCCGAATACCGCCAGCTGGTTGCCGGATTCGTCGACCGCCCGGTCACGATCAATGCCCTTTGATATAGCCAGCGCGGGACCCCGGGTGTGCGCCGTGGCGATAAGCTTCGGCACAGGGCGCGGGCTGAACCCCGAAAAATGCGCAGGATCATCCCAGGGGGAAACAATTTCAAGGACCCGCAGGCCATTTTTGCCGTCAGCTACGAACGCGAATGCGCTGGCTGCCACCATTCCTATTTTCACATCGTTGACATCGTTGAGTTGGCCTTCAGCATTAAACATTTGATCGAGCTTCGGCGCGTCTGGTTTTTCCACGTCCACAATCGCCAATCCCTCTTTGCCCGCCGAAATATAAGCGTAAGTGCGAGCAACATAAATGTTGCGTGCATCGGCCAGCGGCACGTGCGCATTCGCAACCGCCTTCGGTTGCGCCAGATCTGTGACATCCAAGACTTTCAACCCTTGGCGGTCCACTACGAACGCATAACGAAACTGGATGGCAATCGCTGCGGGCCCATCGAGAACCGGCGGTCCAATCGTCGCGGTAACTCGCGGCGCCAATGGATTGTTAAGGTCCACAACCACCAAATTTTTGTCCGTGACGATATAAGCGTAGGTACCTGCAATGGTAATTCGCCGGGCTCTGGTGAGAAGGCCTCCAGGATTGAACGCCAGCGCGCGCTTGAGGAAGTTATTCGCGGGGTTGCCATCAAGAAGCGTGCCAACCCCGGGGCTCTTCGAATGCAGATCAGGATTGCCAATGATGACCAAGCCTTCCTCTTTATCGGCGATGTAGAGAAATCCATACAACAAATGAATCGGTTGCTCCTCGTTTTCCGGGAGCCGCTGGCGCAGAGGATCAATCGCCAATGTGGACGGGGAAGCAACAGCGACTGCGTTTTTCGTGGGCACATAGAAACGCTGACCGATGGGCGACACCGGAGCGGTCACCACCCGTTCAGAAAAACCCTTGTTATCGATATTGGCGACGTCGTAGATCCGCAACCCACTCGGCCCATTGGCGGTATAGGCGTATTCTCCGCGCGCGTGGATGTCCAGGATATTTCCGCCGTGTTCCGCGGCCGCTGAGAGTTCGCGATGACGGGCGACAAATTTTTTATAATTTTCGGGATACGCGATGCGTTGCAAATCGCTGCCGTAAATGGCTTCGGGCTCATCATGCTCGGCTACGGCAACCGCTTCCAGGCCGCCCTTTCCGGCCGCAACATAGATATAACGGCCCATGAAATTCATGAAGTTGGTGCCCTGCAGCAGAAGCTGCGCCATCCACGCATTGTTGTCGTTGGCTGCTGAAACATGACAGTCGCTGCATCGCTTGGTTTCCTTGCCGCGCACCGTGTGCGGAACGAACGTGCTGTACGCCTGGCCGGAAAATCCTTCGGCGGAAATCGTTTGCTGCGTGTAGTACAGCCACTCGCGATTCGCATTCTGCGAACTCACCAGCACCGCGCAACTGGAGCGAGCCGGAGCAATGCGATGGCCCGTCACAGTGCCATCCACACCCAGCATGTAGATGTCGTCGCGCAACACCTGAAAGTTGTAGGAGGTGTAATTGCGCGTCAGCAATCCTTCGTTGTGCAGCATAGGACGGCGCGCATTGGCGGTCATTTGCAGGTGGCAGCCAAAACAGGTCGGCGTCCAGGAGGTATGGCACGCGTAGCAGGTCATGTTGCCGTTGCCATGAGCCAGGTGCGTGTCGTCCTTCGGCAGGTCGGAATTGACGATGCCATCTTTATTCATCAGCTTGGCACGCAAAGATTTCTCGTTGAAGTGCACATTACCGGGAGTCACGCTGTCGGCGGTTTGCACGATTTCCCATTTTTTATGCTCATCGGACATGGAGCGCTGAATCAGCACCTCGCCGCGCCATTCGAAGCGGCGCAGGCCCCATGGTGTGCGCAATGTGTCGAGATGATGGCCACGATCTGGAACGCGGACGCCGTTAACAGTAGAAAATGTGTCAGGCGCAGCGGGACCGGAAGTGACCAGGGTCGCTTTTTGTCGAATGGTGCCGTGGCAATCGATGCAGTCGATTTCTACCGCGGCGCGGGGTTCGCCGTAAATTTTGCCGTTGCCGTGGTTGTCCTGTGCAAAATGGCAATCGCTGCACTGCATTCCTTTTTCCAGATGAATGTCCGCAAGATGCACCGCTTTTGAAAAGCGATCAGGATCTTCAAAAGCGATGGGATTGCCATCCTTGTCCAGCCAATTGCCTTTGCGGTCGTGATTGAATACCGCGCGAAAAACCCAGCCATGCCCGTGAAAGTCGGCAAACTGCGTAGTCTTCAGTTTGGAATTAAATTCCGAGCTGCCGAGCTGGTGCAAAAATTTATCGCCGTTCCACAGGCCGCGTGCGGCGGCACCTTCCGGATTGCGTAAAAGCGATTGGTAGCGTTGCTCTTCGCTGGGATTGCGTTGCTGCGGTGGGTACATTTTGTCGCCATCAATTTCGTTATCCCACCACGTCAAGCCGAAATAAGTGGTGACCATGTTCGTTCCCGGATGAAGGTGGCAAATCATGCATTGGCTCGAAGGGATGGCACGCGTGAAAGCGTGCTTGATGGGATGGCCGGGTTCGCTTTTGGAAATAGTCGCATCGACGGATGCGCTCTGTCCCGCGTGTCCAAATTTCGCGTAATCACCGGAGTGCGCCGGGTCCCGATCATTGGCGTAAATTACATGGCAAGCCGAGCAACCGCTGGAGCGGTAATCGCCAGCATGATCGTTGGTCCCGGGAAGTGACATGACCGGATCGAGGAGTCGCGTTTTTTGCAAGCCCAGAAACACTGGGTCGGTACGCAATTCGGTCCCAAATCCGCGATCGCTCAGTTTATCTTCGGGCTTGCCTGGATTTTCCTCGGCTATTGGATTGCCAATTTCGCTTTTCTTGCGGCCGCCGCGTTCGAACACCCGCAGCACATTGCCCGGCTGCGAAGTTTCCCAGCGATAAAGAGGATCAAGCTGCGGAAGCACGCCTTTAGCTCGAGTTTCTTCCGGCGTTGGCGTGGGCGAAGTTTTTATCGATTCGGGCTTGCCGTCGCGGCCGTAACTTTCACCGAAGCGAGTATTTTTAGCTGGGTAGCCGCCATTGTTGTACAGCGCTGCGCCCCAGAGCATGCCCGAATGCGTCATCATGCTGGTGGAGACCGCGCGAGTTTCGCTGGCGTGGCAGCCGCTCGAACCGCACGTTTCCGGTGCCACGCGCAAATCGCCGGGATTCATAAATTTTATATATTCGTAAGATTCATTCAGCCACGCGGTGAAAACGCGTTCGGGTACTGCCGTGCGCTTTCTAAACGCAGCATTTTTCGGATGCACATGCGCTTTTTCTTTTGCCGCGTTGTATTCCGGAGAATTGCTCGCGAGTCCAGAAGCCACGCTCGCGGAAGAATCACCTCCATGGCAATCGGTGCAGGCGAGCTGCACGGTTTTTGTCGGGTGCATGGTGGGTTCGTCGGTAGCGGTGTGGCAGGAGACGCAACCCGCGGATTTTCGTTGCGCTTCTTCCTGAGATTGGCCGCGCAGGCCCGAGAGCGGCGCGAATGAAGTGGCCGACGACTCCTGTAGCGAAGCGGCAGCTGTTCCAGCTCGTACCGCAATCCACAAAAAAGCCGCGGCTATCGAGATACTGCCTAACAAAAGAAAATTCGCAAAGCCATGTTGAGGCACGCGGCGCCCCATTGCCGCGAAGTTGCGAGTTCCGGAAATAAAAAGTTTTCTCAAAATGTAAATTTCACTGATCCAAATAAGGAAAATAGCGTTCTACCCGTATAGATGTCCTTGAAACCCTGCCCCGGCTGCAGTGCGGCTGCCCCGCCAGTAAGAACAATATTTTCGCTAAGTGGCGGACGGTATTCGACGCCGAGACCCAAATCGGTGCCAATGGTGTGATGGATTGGCGATTGAAAGAGCAGATACTCCAGCGGTTCCGTGCGTTCGAATCGCAAAAAGTTAACATTCGCAAAACCTTTCAGCTTTGGCGTGATATCAAAATCCGCGCTCGCATTAGCAAGAAAAATTCCCGGATTCACGAAGTTAGCCTGACCTTCCTCCGGGCTGGCGCGCCCAGCCGGAATCAAGCTGCCGGGCGACTTGATTAACACATCTGATCCAAGGAGACGAATCCCTTCGCGATCCCAAAAGCTAAACAAGCCGCCAGCAAAGTTGGGAAGGTCTTCAATGAAATCGAAGCCGCGAGCACGGCCGTCACGCGGGTTGGCGTCACCTGAAGTGTAAAAAGTGGAAACGCGAAAGCGGATCCAATCGCGGTCGTAGGACAGTTCCAACGCGGCCATCTGCGCGTTAACAGTAACGCGCCGACCGGCGATGGGATTAAAAGTGTCTTCACCCAGGGCTTGATAAAACGCGTGCGTCAAATTGACGCGCCGGATGTGCCCGCTCCCGAGCCAGCCAAGATATCCGACGCGAATGCCGTGGAGAATCGGGCCTACCCCTTGGTTGATAACGCTGCCGATGGGCGCGGGGCGCACCAGAAAACCGTTGTCATCGTAATGAAGACTGGGGTCGTCCTTGTTGAACGCGCCAATAAATTCCGCCGTATATCCGGGGAAAAAGAAGTCCTGCAGATAAACATTGCCGAGAATAACTTGTTGATGGCGGCGATTGAAAACGGTATTCAGGCCGCTATTCGTATTTTTCTCGAGCAGATTGAAATACGCCGCATTGTATTCGATGCGGTCGCTGTGAAGATTTCCGAAGACACGCAGGCCGGGCTGTTCATCCACAAAAAGAAAGCCGCGAAAGTCAGCATTGAATTGCTGAATCCCTGCGCGTGCGGAGACGAAATCGTAATTGGAGCTCAGGTCCGCGAGTTTTATTTCCACGAACGCTTCCTGTAGCCCAACGTGAGTATCAAAGCGATTCGTGCCCGCCCGCACATCCGGGCTGATGATCCCCCGTTCTCGGACCGCCAGATCATTCAAGCTGATCTCAGGAGTGATTCGAACGCGCCAGTCGACCGGTTTGAACGACGTGTCGCCATGAAAAAGATCAAACGTGAAGCGAAACGTCTGATCGAAGAAACCTTGTTCGCCTTTGCCGAAAAATGCGCTGCTGCCAGGACGCTCGGAGCTTTCGTTGCTGGGCGATGGTACGCGCCGGCCGTCAAAAAAGGATTCAGCGGACGCCGTGATATTCAGAAAAGTTTGCTGGCCGAGCACCTTCGGCCAAATGGGCTCGTCGCCCTTATAGCGATTGCGATTGAAAGGATCGTACCAGTGCGAGCGTGTGTAAATATATTCACCGCCTTGCGGATAACGTCGATAGTCCGGCTGCGAAAGCGCCCAACGATTGGGGACGGCGTTATAAACGTCGGCAACCGGCGGGAGATAATCTGGCGCGAGCTCCTGGATATAAGCGGGATCGGAATCGAGGCGATGCCGCAGTTCGCGATAGGTTCCCGCCATTGCTGACGGATTCGACGTAACTGCAGGTCCTAACTCGGGAAGCCGCGGCAGTCGCGAAGCGTTTTCGGCGATCTCCCTCGGCACCAGCAAAATTTCGAGCGTGACAACTTCATTCGGCGACAGCGCAAGATCATGCAGAACAAAGCTCTCAGTTCCAGCAGCCTCCACGTCTAGCTGGTAATGTCCCGGTGCCAACGGAAAAATGCGGAATAGTCCTTCGCCGTTCGCTGTCGAAGTGTACTGCTGTCCCGTTTGCAAATTGCGCAGCGTCAGTAGCGCCCCGGGAAGCGGGTTACCGTCGCCCGTGGCCGCCTTGGAGCGGACCACGCCGTCCACGGCCGCGGTGCTGGACGCTTGCTGCCGCGGAATGCGCATCGCGGGACCTTGTTCGCGCGAAGGTGTTGCTTGCCCCTGGGCATCCGGCTGAGGAAGCTGCCCAAACGCGACGCTTGCCGGCTCTACGGACGGAACCACTAGAAAAAGAATCACGGCACAACCAGCGAGAAGCGCAACGGATACAGTCCGCGGGAAGGACACCGCGCTTTTGTCCTGCTCAGAGTAGGTTAACGCCACGGGAACGGCATCTACATAACAGTAAGGGGCGGCGAGGGGCAAGAAATTTTCAGAGCGCGTTTGAGGTGCGAGCGAGATCTGGGTGGCGGTAGAGGAAGTGGCTTGCGCGAGGGATTGAAGAGTTCCACTACGCAGGCCGACTCGTTCGCGGACGAACGAGGGGAAAAAGCGTCGGCCTGCTCCGGTCGGAATGACCGTCTTTTGCCAATGGTCGCGGGCGTAGGTGATGGCGGTAGGTGTAGGCGGTGGGTGTGGGGGGTGCTCCGCGAGTTCATCACTTGGCTGCAGGGGCTGCCGAACTCGTTGAACACAGCGAAAAAGGATGGTTGAATAGGGTATCCCCCAAGGCCAATGCATAAATTGAGAGAACCCGTGCTCGCACGCCGCGCCCATCAGAGGCGCCGATACGTGCTGATGGTCAGCATTGCCGCGGCAGTGATCGTGGTGGTGGTGCTGTCGATTTTCCTGGTCGGCTGCGGCGGTGGGAGCCAAACCAGTCCCCAGTCTGCGGTCAGCACGCCTGCCGCGGCGTCTGCAACCATCACTTTGACGTCTAGCGATGTAGACAGCATCGTCCACGCGGCAGCCGCTGCAACTTCGCCAACGACCGCCGCAATTGCTGTGGTAGACCGCGCGGGAAATGTTCTCGCCCTTTATCGCAAGCCGGATGCCCCACTCACTGTTGCCGGAAATTTTGGCATTCAGACTAGCACCAACGACGTAGCCATTGGCCTGGCGCGCACTGGAGCTTTTTTCAGCAACGACCAGGCGCCTCTCCCAAGCCGAACGGTGCGATTCATCAGCGGCGTCCATTTCCCCCCAGGCGTTTCGAATGCTTCAAACGCCGATTTATATGGAATAGAAAACACCAATCGCGGCTGCAAACTCTCCTCAGAACTGGAGACCAGAGGCATTCATCCATCGACCGCGCTTGGTGGTGGCCCAGGGCCTGGCATCATTACCGGCAAGACAGATGTGTTGGACAGTAACCCGAACGCTGTGAATCCGGGCGGACTACCGATTTATAAGGGCGCGATTTTAGTTGGGGGAATTGGCGTGGCTGCGGTGCCTCCAGATGTGGCGGAATTTACTGCGTTCTCGGGCGCCCTGGCCGCCGGTTTTTCACCCCTGCCAACTCCACTACCCGCTCCTGGCGAAGTATTTCTTGGCGGCGTGGCGCTCCCAGCTATCAATCAAACTACGCGGCCGGCATCCATTGGCACGGGCACTTTTTCGGGCAGTTATGTTGTCACTCCTCAGGCCGGTCAAGCCGCGCCTGAAGGAGATCTGGTTGGCCCGCATGCAAGCATAAATCCGAATCCGGCAAGCGGCGGTCTCAGCCAAGTGGAAGCTACGCAGATTCTAGATGCGGCCGAAAACACCGCGAACCAAACCCGCGCTTCAATTCGGCTTCCTTTGGGATCGCACGTACGCATGGTCATTGCCATATCCGACCTCGACGGAAACATCATCGCGTTGCGCCGCATGCCAGACGCCACGATATTTAGCATCGACGTGGCCGCCACCAAGGCGCGCAACATGGTGTACTTCAATGGCAGCCAGCGCAGCGATGCGGACTTGAGCCAGGTGCCCGTCGGCACCGCGGTGACCAACCGCAGCATCAGTTTTGGCGCGCAGCCTTTTTTCCCACCGGGCATAGATGATTCGAACGCTGGTCCATTCTTTCCCTTGTTTATGAACGACGTCGTCAACCCATGTTCGCAAGGACTGGACCGCGGACTACCGAGCGGCAATAACAGCGGCATCGTATTTTTCCCCGGCAGTACCGGCCTCTATCGGAATGGCACCTTAATTGGCGGCTTGGGCGTAAGTGGTGATGGCGTCGATCAAGACGATTATGTGACCTCCGGTGGAGCGGCCGAATTTCAAGCGCCGGCAAATATACGCGCCGACCAGATTTTCATTCGTGGCGTGCGATTGCCATATTTCAAATTTCCCCGTAACCCCACGAATTGAACCATTCCCATTCCGAGTGGTGCGCCATCTAAATTGCAAATTCCTTGGAACAGACAGACGGACTAGCGCACTGGATTTTGGTTCAGCGAGCAACCATCGCGACAGATTCGCGGGCAACGTTCAGCGCAGGCGGCCAAGATCAAAGTCTGCCGTGACCGGCTCGCCCTCAGGTGGATCCACCGTGATCGTCGCTGAATCAGCTGAAAAAGCGTCCGCGGGGAATTCAAATGTGAGAGTCGCTCCAGTCAGAATGCAAGGACCATAGTCTCCGCAACTGTAGTTCAGGCGCCCGTGATAAACGGAATTAGATAGGGCCTCGTCACCGTTAAAAATGTGCACCTGGAAGTCTCTCCAGAAATCATCTGGTCGCGCAATCAAAGTTGACGCGGAACCGGAGCGCGAATTCGCGTTCGTCGGGGCGATAAACTGCCCGTAGGATTCCGTCAGCTGAATTTCGACGGTAATCTTAACGAATTCTTTTCCTCCCTGGCGATGATCCAGTTCAGCCTGTTGGGCGCTGTAATTTCCAATGTAATTACTGGATAGCTGTGCGGCACTCACGAACGGAGTAACGAACATTACGGAAGAGATGAAGGGGCCGTTTTTCGGTACAGGGAAACGTCGCGTCGATTTTTCAAACAATCGCTCGAGCGATCCATCGTGACGCTGGCCCAGGAAATACGCTTCGCGCACGGACTCGTCGGACAAGGGAGACTGGAAAGCGAAAATGGGCTGCGCCAGGAGCGCAACCGCAGCGACGATGGCGACCTTGGGCCGCGCGACTGAATGCCTAAAGCGTTCCATTGTCTATTAGACGTCGAGTAGCGGCAGCGCGGTTTCAGAACCGCGGGCCGCAAGGCGTGTCTTTGCTGGTCATCAGGGTACGCGATTCTCGTTTGTTGTGTTGAATATCTAAATGTGGCCTAGAAGGAGAGAAGCAGCTAAGGCGTTAAGCCTTAGCTGCCTCCCGGGGTGTGTCCTCGAAGTGGTATTGATAACTTAGATGTGCTGCGGCGCAAAAGGTTTCACTGCCACTTAAATTTTTCTTGTTAACTTTTGTTAATACCAAAACTTCTAATAAAACAAATACTTACGCCATCGTTCATCACGATGTCCGATTAATCGCATCAATTGTCTTGATGTATGTAGCGTGAACGGCCGCGGTTTGCGCGCCAGTTTAATTCCTGCCTCTTCCGGCGTCCGGTCCCCTTTGGTGTTATTGCACCGATAGCAGCACGCCACCAGATTCTCCCAGGATGAACGCCCGCCTCTTGAGCGCGGCACTACATGATCGAGGGTCAATTCCGAGCTAGGAAAAATTCGCCCGCAAAACTGGCAAGTATTGCGATCCCGCAATAAAATATTTTTCCGCGAAAGCGCCCGACTCTGCTGTGGTATATGCCGGTACGCGAGCAATCGAATCACCGAGGGCACCCGGTGGGAATGCGTGGCGGAGTGTACTTCTGCATTATGCAGTTCTTCGGCTTGCGCCACGCCCTTCAGCATAAGCACCATCGCGCGACGTACCGCCGTTACGTTAATCGGCTCGTACGTGGCGTTCAGCACTAGCACAGGCTCCTGCATCAACGCCATACGGCGGGCCGTTATCAGAGATGGGATTCTACTGCCGGCGGGACTTTCTGACCCGGGCGCAATCGCCCCAGCCGCATCGGGGGTGTGGCGCCCCCGGGAATCGACCATGCTTGGCCGTCGTGCGCTCATCGCGCTGCCCTCGGGTACGATCTTAGCGGAGACGTTCGGTGGCGTTCCTCAATACCGCGCGGGCCAGTGTCAACCCGATCACCGATCTGGCGCCTGCCCCGCGCAAAGTCTTCGCACACGAGTCCAGCGTCGCTCCAGAAGTCATTACATCATCTACCAGTAAGACGCGTAAATTGTCAACTTGGCTGCCAGGACGTGTGGCAAAAGCGCCACGCACCGATTCCCATCGTTCTTCATAACTTAACAAATGCTTGTCGGGGCGCGGCCGGATTCTGGTGAGTAACACCGATTTGTACGGCAGCCCCAGTCGTTTGGCCAGCGGTTTGGCGATTAGCGCCGCTTGGTTATAGCCGCGTTCGCGCTCGCGCTGCCGGTGCAGCGGCACCGGCACTACTACGTCCGCCTGGAAAGCGGCCCCGCCCTCCACCATAACCTCCGCGAGCCGTCGCGCAAACAGTTTGCCCAGCGGATCGATATTGTCGAATTTCAAAAGTAAAATCGCGCGTACCAGCGCGCCTTCGTAAACCGCGGTCGAAGGCATAACCGCCGCTCTTATCGTTTACGCACGTGGGGCAGACCAGCGGTTCGGCGCCACATCTCGCTGGCCCTTCGACAGGCTTCCCGCACTTGTCGCAGACGGTCCCGGTAATTTGTCCAAACGAGGCAAGACACTCATTGCAGATTGGAATGCGCGTAGCTTCGGTAAGCAGTTGATCGCAAATGCGGCAACCGGCAGGGAATACCACACTGAGTAACGCCGCCCGCACATCGTCAAGCCACCCGCCTGTAAACCTTTGCGCGGCAGGCGAATTGGCGCGCAGCAGTCCCCCGGCTTTCATGGGAGAAGTTTACCTGCTCCGCCAGGAAAAGTAATTATTATTTAGTTATCTAACTAGGCAGGCACTAAGCTTACAGCAGGCCTTGCTCCATCTTTTCCTGACAGCTGATGCAGTGCTTAGCCCAAGGCACCGCCTCCAGCCGTTTCTGTTGCATTTCATCCTGGCAATTCGCGCACACACCGTACTCATCCACCTGGATGCGCTTCAACGCCGCATCAATCATGTTCAGGATGGTGCGGTCTGTGTTAGTCATGCCAAAGAGAAATTCTTTGGTGTACGAGTTTGCAGCCTTGTCCGCCAGATCGACAGTTTGATCATCATCCGCCGTGCGACCCTCTTCCTGGGTGCGCGCGATGGTCTTCATCAATTCCTCTCGGCGCGTAGACAGCTTTTTCTTAAAATATTCTAATCGTTTCTTATCCATATTAGTCCCACCCTCATAGTGAGTTATTGAGGGCATCTAAAAACTCCGTAGTGTAGGCCGACTTATTAGCAGTGTCAATAGAACAGCGCTTCAGGATCACCGTATTACACAACAAGAACCTGTGTAAGCGCCGCATGATCTCGAAGGTGGAGCCTGACCTCACCGAGCATCAGCCTTCGATGATCGTCAGCGGCATTTGGTTACTTTTCCTGGAAGCTGCTTGGGCCCGATCAGTAACAAACCGTATGGACCGTAAAGTTGTATTGTGGCATTTCTCTCGAGATTCTGACTTGCTTCGGAGGTCACCATGATTAAAAAAACAGAAGGTGGCTACAAGGTTGTTTCAGAGAACGGCAAAAAAAACCTCGGTGGCCCATACAAAACAAAAAAAGAAGCCGCGAAAAGATTGCAGCAAGTGGAATACTTTAAGCACAAAAAAGGCTAACGCATTCTACGTTTGCCGCGGTGATATAGACGCGGTCGCATAGACGCAGCACTGTCAAGTGCCCTGCCTGGTGTCTAAAAGGGAGTCTTCTTAAAGCGGTTTCGGGTGCGCCGCAAGTGCTTCGCGGAACGCTGCCAGGTTTGATTTGTCCACCACAGCAGTCCCAGTGTCCACAAACGTTGGGATGGGCGGCGCGGGTGCGGTATTCCATTCCTTGAATTCATGCACCGCATTGTGATGTAGATCATCAAGGAACTTCAGCCCGTAATAACTCATTACGTAAGGCTTCTGTGCAATCGTCGCGGCGATAGCTCCTTGCTGTACGAAGTCCAGCGTTTCCGGGTCTTTGTCAAACGCCACGATCGGAATTTTTCCCGTCTGATCCAGCCGGTGGAGCGCCTCCGCGGCGCCTGGTCCTCCCGAAGCCTCCAGGCAAATAATGCCATCGATTTTTTCTTTGGTGTTTTTCGCCCCAAGTAGCGCCGAAATTTGATCATTCGCGATGCGCGGGTCTCCTTTGTCGTCAATCGTCTGTGCCGCTTTGATGCCTGGGAATTTTTTCAGTGCTTCGTTAACCCCGCGCACCCGTTCGTCCAGGTTGTCTTGTCCCGGGATGGAAACAATCACCACATTCCCCTTACCTTTTAGCAGATCGCCCATGCGCTTCCCGCTTTCCATCCCCGCGCGAAGATTGTCGGTCCCGATAAACAACACTCGCTTGGAATTCGGCGCGTCGGAATCGATGCAGATCACCGGAATCCCCTGCCCAATGGCCCCGTCGATGGCATCTTTGAACATCTCCTTGCGCGAAGCGGACAGCAATATTCCCGAGGGTTTCTCACTCACAGCTTTTTGGAATGCAGCCAGCTCTTCCTCCGGTGAAAACTTCTCCGGCCCGCTGAATTCCACCTTCACGCCCAGCCATTTACCGGCATCCTGGAAGCCCGCCTCCGCCTCCTGCCAGTACGGCAAATTCGCGTTGGTCGTTACGAATACGTAGCGTTCCTCTTTTTGGTGATACGAATCCCCTCCGCAGGACGCCAGCCCGATCCCCATCGCCAAAATCGCGCCTGAAAAAATCCCCAAGCGAAGTCGGTTCATGACAACTCTCCTTTAATCTACGATCAAATATTTGCAATGATGGGAATAGCGATCAGCATCAAACACACAAAAACATCGCCCCGACGAATGCCAGAGCCTATCACAAACTCGTTCCGGTAGCGTCACGGGACGGTCCGAGCTCACAGCCCTCGCACCTACGTCGTTTTCTGGCTATTAACTCATTGCGTTATCTTTTGGCTACGAGTACTCAGGTACGCTTGTTCCCGAAAATCCTATGCCTCATAATCGCAAGTACTTTATTTTGTGCGCACCTCGAAAGCGTCCGCACTCCCTTTCAGAGTGATGCGCCACTTCGGGTGTTGTGCGCATTTGGCACGGCCATGCCCGAGCCGAGACACTCACTGCGCGTAAGGAAGCGATCAAAAACTTGATACCCCAAGATTTAATCGTGCTCGCCTTACTCGCCGCTACCGCGCTGGTAGCCGGTTTTTTTGCATATATCTACAGCATAAAACACCAGTCCTATCTCCTCGTGTGGACCGTTGGCTGGGCTTTCTACTCCTTGCATTTTCTCGCACCGGGCCTTTCGCGTTGGATTCCCGAGGGCCCCATCGAAATCTCCCTCAGCCACTGGATCTATGCTCTGGCTTCCATCTCGTTTTTCGTCGGCGCGCAGTTATATGCCCAACGCAAGCCCTGGATCGTCCCGGCCGGTATCGCGGCCGGGGTGCTCGGCCTCTGGACTATCGGCAACTATCTGCGTTACGTGCCCATTTCCGCGGTGGTTCCATCGGCGTGTCTTTTCCTGGCCGTGGCTATCATTTTTTGGCAGGAAACCCGGCGTCATGAGACCCTCGCCGATCATTTGCTGGCTATTTCTTTCGCCTGCTGGGCCATTCTGAGGTTATCGGTCTTTTTGTTTTTTTCGCACACCGAACAAAACCAGCGGACCGCGTTGATGTCCATAGGCGCGGTGCCTTCCGTCTTCGTCGCCATGCTCATGGTCATGGCCTTGTATGAAGAAGAGAAACGCCGCATTGAGCGCAACATGTTGGCGCTTTCCAATCTCAATTTGGCCACCTCCAGCTTCGTGGGCGGAGAAATCCAGCGCATGCTTTCTCAGGCTCTTGACCGCGTGCTGGGTGTCGTGCGCCTTCCTTCCGGAGCGCTCTTTCTTCATCATGGTGACCCGCAGGGTCCCACATCCGTCGTCGCTGTAGGTTTGAACGACGCCTTCAGTCGCTCTGTTCAGGAAGAGGGATTGGACGACTATCTCGTGGGCTTGGTCGCTCGCCTCGGTGGCCTATTGGGTTTTCGCGATTTGCGCGATGACTCACTCTCCGCCCTCGACAAGGAACCATCCATTCGCCGCTTCCGTGAAATTGCTCTAGCCCAGGGGTTACGCAGCATCGTCGCCATCAGCCTGCAAGCCAAGGAGAATGCTTTTGGCGTTCTTCTTCTGGGCACTTCAGATAGCCGCAAATTCACGCCTGCTGAGCTTCGCCTGCTTCTCGCCCTGGGCCATCAGATTGGCATGGCCGTCGAAAACTGTTATTTGGTTCAACAAACTTCCCGGCGCTCCGAAGAGCTTCACGTCCTCAACGAGATTGGCCGCGCCCTTAGCTCCACGCTCAACAAGGAAGATCTGTTGCGCAAAGTATGGGAAGAATTACGCCGCTTGTTCGATGCCGAAAATTTTTACATCGCGTCGCTGGAATCCAATAGCGATGAAATGACCTTCGATCTGGAAATGATCGACGGCGCGCGTATGCCCAGACGCACGCGTCCCTCTGGCAATCATATTTCCGAATACATTATCCGCACCCGTCAACCAGTCTTGATTCGTGAAAATTATGTCGAGGAAATCAAAAAGCTCGGGGTCGATCCCATCCGTAAGCGCGGCTGTTTCTGCGGCGTTCCTCTGGTGGCCTACGACCGCGCCATTGGCGCCATGGCAGTCTTCTCGGACAACGAGCGCGTCTTCGATGAAGGTCATCTCGAACTGTTACGTGTACTAGCCAGCGAAGCCAGCATCGCCATCGAGAACGCGCGCCTCTTCCAGGAAGAGCGTACCAAGGCGCGCCACCTTTCCCTGCTCAATATTATTTCTCGAAACGCGATCGCCACCCTTAATCCTGATGAAATGCTCGCCAAAATCGCCGAGCAGCTTGAAGACGGCCTTACCTACGATCACATTGGCATTGGCGTGCTGGAGTACTCCACGCGCGAAATCGTCGTTCAGGCCGAAGCTGGCAGGCGTCGCGGCAGTTTAGGTCTACGCATCCCGCTTGGCGCGGGGCTCGTTGGACATGTTGCCCGCAATGGCGAGATGGCTTTCTATCGTGGCGCGAATGTCGCGGATGCCGCACTAAAGCCGCTTCTGGAGGACACTGCTACCGCCGTCGCCCTCCCCATCTTCTATGCCGAGCAGCTTCACGGAATACTTTTCATCGAGTCCTCAGCCAACATCGAATTTTCCGAGGAAGAAATTCTGCTCATTCGCACTCTTGCCGACCTTATCGCCGGCGCTCTGCACAATGCCTTTTCCTTTCAGAAGGCGCAGGAGCAAGCCATCACCGATGGCCTCACTGGCGTCAAAACGCACCGTTTTTTCATGGAGGCTCTGGGCAACGAGTGGAAACGCTCCACCCGCGCCGCTCGCGCCTTTGCCCTGGTGTTAATGGACCTCGATCGCTTCAAATTCGTCAACGATTTTTACGGCCATCTCGAGGGCGATCTTGTTTTGCAACGCGTCGGACACATCCTCGAAACGAATTGCCGCCGCTCCGATGTGGTGGCCCGTTACGGCGGAGACGAATTCGTCCTCTTGATGCCGGAAACCAACATGGAGCACGCGCGCCAACTTTCTTCCAAGCTCCGCAGCTTGGTGGCCGTCGATGCCTTATTGCGCGAGAAAAATATCAGCGCCAGTTTTGGCATTGCTTGCTATCCGTTGCACGGCTCTTCCCCGCAGGAATTAATTCAGGTGGCCGATGCCTCCATGTATCTCTCCAAGCATCAGGGCGGCAATACCGTATCGACCGCCGATCACTTCGATCCCAACGAAGCGAAAAAATGGAAGCGCGACGTCCTGGAAGCCTACCTAGGGGTCACCCTGAAGCGCTTGTTCTCCACTGGTCCTGAAGCGTTCGAGGAAATTTATTTGCGCCTTAAGCAATTCACAGAATCGCTGGCGGCAACGGAAATCGTTAGCGATAAACCCGCGATTGCTGAAGGTCCTCAGGCCCTGCCGCAAGCCGTTCTGGACACCGTAACTTCCTTGGCCTTCGCCATCGATGCTAAAGACCATTACACCCAGGGCCATTCGCAAAAAGTTTCTGCCTACGCTGCGCTCATCGCCGAATCCATGTCCATGACTGATGCGGAGGTCGACGAAATTCGTCTCGGCGCAGTGCTCCATGACATCGGCAAAGTCGGCATCCCGGAAATTATTCTGAATAAAGGCGGCGCGCTGAATCCCGAAGAGTGGGAAACCATGAAATCCCACGTTACCTTTGGCGCGAAAATTCTCGAGCCCCTGACGCCACTCGCGCGTATCCGCGAGATGGTTCTCCATCATCACGAATTTTTTGACGGCTCCGGCTATCCCGACGCTTTAGCCGGCCAGGAAATTCCTCTGGGTGCGCGTATCATCGCCGTGGCTGACGCTTATGACACCATCACCAGTGATCGCGTCTACAAAAAGGGCCGTCCCTCTTCCGACGCACTTAAGGAACTCGAACGCTGCGCCAACGCCCAGTTCGACGCCCGCATCGTGGAAGTCTTTGTCCGCACGATGCGCCAATTGCCCAACCCGGTTATTGAAGTCGGAGCCGTAGCGCCCACACAGCACCCTTGATCCTCCGTGACTATCGTGTCAGCGCTTGTCGAGCACTACATCTTTAATCGGTAAATCCCAGTGCGCGTCTAATATCTCAAAGCGCCGCTGTTCCTCTTTTTTATAACTTTCCTGATTCGGATAAAGCTGACGCAGCAATGCCTCGCTATCAAAATTGTCATTCGCGACCGCCGCGCTCTTGAACACGATGGTCACCCGGTAATCCCATCGCCCGTCTTCGGTGCTGTGTAGCCGCGGCGCGGCCATGCTCACCCGCAAGATGCGTCCCAGCTCCATCTCTTTCTTCAGCACCGGATAATGATTTTTCTTGAAGAGCGCAAGAAATTCATCCGCGTGTCCCCATTTGGTCTTGTAATAATATTCCACCACGTAGGGGTCTTCTTTCGTCTCAACGGTCGCGCCACTTTGTGGCGGCCCTGCATAGGCTCGCGGGTTGCACGCCAGCGCGCCCATAAAAACCACCGACAAAATCCAAAATTCCGTTGGTATTCTCATGACCGGGTTCTCCTCCACTGCCTAATTCCTGGCTAATTCCGGATAGCGCCCGCATGGTACCTCTTCACCGCTTTCGCGTCGATGATTCGCATTATCCGGGCTGGTTATCAATATTTATCCCGTTGCCAAGAGTAGCCCAGCAGTTCAAACTGAAACTCCACTTAGGGAACTACCACCCTCTGTGATTTGCCCACACCCGCCCGGGCCCATAGTTTTCAAGTCCGTGTACCACAATTGTTATAGCGCTGATTTCTGTGGATAATAAGTTTTCGCTACACCAGTCGCTGTCGTCACCGCCTGATTTCACATGGTGAGGCTCAAAACGCCGCTATGGCTCGCGCATCAAAACGCACCAAAACCGCTGCTGCGTCTCGCGCCTTCCCGCAATTAAAAAAGGCGCCCAGCGGTATTGCCGGCTTCGATGAAATCACGGAAGGGGGCCTCCCCGCAGGACGTCCCACCATTGTGTGTGGCGGTCCCGGCTGCGGAAAAACGATGTTTGCGATGGAATTCCTCATTTGCGGAGCCACGAAATTCGGCGAGCCAGGCGTTCTGATGACTTTTGAAGAGACCGGCGACGAGATGAGCCGCAACGTGGAGTCGCTGGGATTTAACCTGCAATCGCTGGTCGGCAAAAAAAAATTGTTCCTCGATTACGTGCGCATTGAGCCCAGCGAAATTCAGGAAACCGGCGAATATGATCTGGAGGGTTTGTTTGTGCGCCTCCAGCATGCCGTCGATTCGGTTGGTGCCAAGCGCGTCGTTCTGGACACTGTGGAAGCGATCTTTTCCGGTTTTGCCAACGTCGGCATGTTGCGCGCCGAAATTCGCCGGTTGTTCCGCTGGCTGAAAGATCGTGGCCTTACCACCGTAATTACTGCCGAACGTGGTGAAGGAACCACCCTCACACGCTATGGCCTCGAAGAATATGTCTCCGATTGTGTAGTTTCCCTTGATCATCGCGTCAACGATCAGATTTCCACGCGCCGTATGCGCATCGTGAAATATCGCGGCTCTTCTCACGGCACTGACGAATATCCTTTCCTGATCGACAAAAAAGGCTTTTCCGTCTTGCCGCTATCTTCCATTCGCCTGGATCACAAAGTCTCCAAGGACCGCATTTCTTCCGGGATAAAAGATCTCGACGCAATGCTGGAAGGCCGAGGCTTCTTCAAAGGCTCTTCAATCCTGGTATCGGGAACTTCTGGCTCCGGTAAATCCACGCTGGCCGCACATTTTGCCAACGAAACTTGCCGCCGCAGCAAGCGTGCCTTGTACATCGCGTTCGAAGAGTCCTCCGCGCAGGTCACCCGCAATATGCGTTCCGTGGGAATCAACCTCGGGCAATACATCCAGAAAGGTCTGCTGCAGTTTCACGCCTGGCGCCCTACGCAACATGGCCTGGAAATGCATTTGCTGCGCATTCACGATCTGGTCGACGATTTCAATCCCCAAGTTGTTATCGTCGATCCCATCACCAATCTCATTAGTGCCAATATTAATGAAGTGCACGCCATGCTGATGCGCCTGCTGGACTTTTTGAAAGACCGCCAGATCACCGCTATGTTCACCACCCTCACCGCCAACCGTGGCGTAGAAGAACAAACGGAAGTGGGCATTTCCTCACTTACCGATACCTGGATCCTGGTGCGCGACCTGGAGCTGAACGGCGAACGCAATCGCTGCCTGTATGTTTTAAAATCTCGCGGCATGGCGCACTCCAACCAGATTCGCGAATTTGTTCTAAGCCGCACCGGGGTCCGCTTACTTCCCGCTTACGTTGGATCTGGGGCTGTCTACACTGGTTCCGCGCGTCTGGCACAGGAAGCTCGCGAAAAAGCCGAGTCGCTGCGCGAGCAACAGCAGTTGGAAGAAAAGCGCAAAGAATTTACCGTCAGACGTAATGTTCTGGAGTCGCAGATCGCCGCCTTGCGCTCCGAACTATCTTCCGGCGAAGCCGAATTTACGCGACTCACCCGGCAGCGCAATGAACGCCAGCAAAGAGTGGCCCTCGATCGAGAGGAAATGGGCAAGATCCGCGGTGTAAGTCCGGCCAACCAGGTCGTAAACTCATGAAGACCTCGAAGGTGAAAGCAAAATCTCCAAAGCGACAGGCCACCCGTGACACTTCAAATGTCACCCTCGAACTGCGCCTCTACGTCGCCGGTCAAACACCAAAATCTTTGATCGCCCTCAGGAATTTGAAGAAAATTTGTGAGGAATATCTTCAAGGCCGTTATCGGCTGCATGTAATTGATTTGGTCGAGACGCCGCACCTCGCTCGGGATGACCAGATTCTTGCCATTCCTACCTTGGTGCGCAATCTTCCTCAGCCGATTCGCAAAATTATCGGTGACCTTTCTGACACCCAGCGCGTTTTGGTTGGCCTCGACGTCCGCTCGCAGGCGAAATAATATGGAAACAGCATGAAAGCGAAGGTCAAAAGTAGCCGGAAACATAAGATAAAAAATACCGCCGCAACCAGAGCGCGCCGTAGAGCAGAAAAAAAGCCCGGCCCGCGCTACGCGCTCCGCCTGTATATCACCGGGCAGACTCCGCGCTCGCGACAATCTGTGGAAAATCTTCGCGCACTCTGCGACAAATATATTCCTGGTCAGTTTGACCTGGAAGTAGTGGACATCTACCAGCAACCTGCAATGGCCGCGGCGGGCCAGATCATTGCTGCTCCCACGTTAATCAAGTCCATGCCGCCGCCCTTGCGCAGGCTGGTCGGTGATTTTTCGGACCAGAACCGCGTCATTCTCGGACTTGATATCAAGTCGAATCGGGAGCAGGGCAGTGCCTAAGCGCAAAAAACAGCCGGCACCGTCCGCGCAAGTAACCGATCTGCTTGCGCGCGTCGCGGAACTGGAAGAAACCCTTCGCGCCATCCGCATGGGCGAAGTCGACGCTGTGCTGGTCTCTGGTCCTCACGGCGATCAAGTTTTCACGCTGCAAGGCGCGGAACATCCTTATCGCCTGATGGTCGAAACCATTGACGAAGGCGCCGCAACTCTGGCCGATGACGGCACCGTTCTCTATGCCAACCGCAGTTTTGCCGAAATTTTTGACATTCCTCTCGAAAAGTTCATTGGCGCCCCACTGAATGATTTCGTTTTCGGCGAAGACCGCGAACTGCTGGCCCGTCTGATCGCGGATGCCAGTCTTAATATCGTACGCGGCGAAATTCGTCTGGACAGCTACCGGCAGCGCCAGCGCACTATTCGTTTAACTCTAAGTCCGGTTCGGGAGCAGGGCGTTCACACCATCTGCGTGGTGGCTACCGAACTCACTGAGTTGATCGAAACTAACGAAGCCTTACGCGTCAGCGAACTTTCCCTCCGCCAACTTTCTGCGCGCCTCTTGAAACTCCAGGACGAAGAGCGCCGCCGCATCGCTCGCGATCTGCACGACACCACCGGCCAAAAAATTGCCGTGCTCTCCATGACCCTCGATCGCCTCGCCAAACTCGTCGACGCCAGAAAAGTCGATGTGCGGGACGCCTTGACCGAATCTCGCGACGTGGTCGGCAAAATTGGCGAGGAAATTCGCACCCTCTCCTACCTTTTGCATCCGCCGCTCCTCGATGAATGCGGTCTCGCTTCCGCGGTGCTCTGGTACGCCGAAGGTTTTAAAAAGCGCAGTGGTATTCATCTGAACGTATCCATAGACGAAGAATTGGTTAGGCTCACCACCGACGCCGAGACCGCTCTGTTTCGTGTCTTGCAGGAAAGCCTGACCAACGTGCACAGGTATTCCGGCAGCCCCAGCGCGGAAATCCGCATTTTTCAATCTTCCCGCAAAGTGCACCTCGAAATTGTCGATCACGGAAAAGGCGTAAAGGCCGGAACGGAACGCCCCGTCTTTGCCGGCGCGCCAACTCTCGGTGTCGGCATTCCCGGCATGCGCGAACGCATCCGCCAGTTGGGCGGCCAACTGGAAGTGGAATTTAGCAACGAAGGTACGCGCGTGCATGCTTCACTGCCTGTGGAGGCCTCAGCGGAAGATTCCGTCTCGCAATCCTCAGGCGAACTTTTTCGCGATAAGGAAAATTTTCAAGCCAATCCCCGTCAGCGCCCGGATGTTCGTAAACGCATCCTGATTGCAGACGATCACGAGGTCATGCGTCGGGGACTGCGCGGCCTCGTGGAAAGTCAGGAGGAATGGTCGGTTTGCGGCGAAGCCATCGAAGGAAATGAGGCCATCAGCAAGGCCAGGGAGTTGCGCCCCGACCTCTTGATTCTGGACGTTAGCATGCCCGGCGTGAGCGGCATCGACGCCGCTCTGCAAATCCTCAAGGATGATCCCAGCATAAAAATTCTTTTCTTCACCATGTATGATTCTCCGCAAATGATGCGCGAGCTTTCCAATGTAGGTGCCTGGGGCTACGTCGCCAAAGCGCGCGCGGGCAATGACCTCGTGGACGCCGTCCGCATAATTCTTGACGGCAAAAAATTCTTCCCCCGCATCGCCACCGCATTCTGAAACGAGAACCACCAGTCAATCCGCTTTGTCCGCGGATTTCCCGTTCACAAAATTAACGCCCTCGTTTTTTGAATTGTTAATGATGTTAAGAACTCATTTACTTTTGAGACTTTTTTTCTAAAGACTTCTCCCGATTGCACCGCTGTCTTGGCAGGCCAACCATAAGCGTCGAGCGATTCCTGCGAGCTAAGTTTTGCCGCATGGAATTGCTCTAATCCAAATAAGTCGAGGAACGTTATGACTGACAAACAATTAAACGGACTACGCGTGGCGATCCTGGCCACTGACGGATTCGAAGAATCCGAATTACTGGAACCCCGCAAAGCTCTGGAAGCTGCTGGAGCAAAGACCACTGTCATCGCTCCAAAGAACGGCCAGATTCAGGGCATGAAGCACGACGAAAAATCGGACAAAGTTGCCGTGGATTCTACCTTTGATTCAGCTAACCCTGCGGACTTCGACGCAGTGCTGCTCCCGGGCGGGGCCTTGAACGCTGATGCGCTTCGCGTGGTGCGGCCCGCACAGCAATTCGTACAGGAAGCTAACAACGCTCGCAAACCCATCGCTTTTATCTGCCACGCTCCCTGGTTGCTGGTCTCTGCCGGCCTAACCAGGGGCCGTACGGTCACCAGCTATCACACTATTCAGGACGACCTGCGCAATGCCGGCGCAAAGTGGGTGGACAAGGAAGTCGTGCGTGATGGCAACTTTGTCAGCAGCCGCCAGCCCACGGACATCCCCGCGTTCAATCGTGAAATGATCGCGCTGTTCAGCGAACCCAAAGCTAGAGCGCACTCCGCATCTTAAAATAAATGCTAAAAACCCCGGGGTTAGATCCCCGGGGTTTTCTTTTTCCTCTACGAATGAACCCGCGCTTTTTCTGCGCACACTCCTTGTAACTCCGCTCCGCTATCGCATAAAATCCATATTCCTCTGGCCGGGTCATTCTTGAAGGAGTTTCATGTCTCATCGCATCGCCGCAAAAATTACGGGTGTGGCAGGTTGTGTTCCTCCCAAAATCCTCACCAACGCCGACTTGGAAAAAATGGTGGCCACCAACGATGAGTGGATTCGCACCCGTACCGGCATTCGTGAACGCCACATCGCCGAAAAGGGCACGCCTACTTCGCATCTCGCCGTCCAAGCCGCCAAAGCCCTTCTCACGCAGACCAAAACAGATCCGGCCGAAATCGATTTAATCGTCCTCGCCACCGTCACCCCGGACATGATGTTTCCCGCCACCGCTTGTCTTGTTCAGGACAAGCTCGGCGCCACGAAAGCCTGGGGCTTCGACCTTTCCGCCGCCTGCGCCGGTTTCGCCTACGCGCTTACCGTCGGCGCCCAATTCGCGTCCGGCGCGCACAAAAAAGTTCTGGTCATCGGTAGCGACACCATGAGCTCCATCATCGATTACAAGGATCGCGGTACTGCCATTCTCTTTGGTGACGGCGCTGGCGCAGTTTTGCTCGAGCCCGCTGCCGACAACGAGGGCATTCTCGACTTCGCTCACGACGTGGACGGCTCCGGTGGCAATTTTCTGCACATGCCCGGCGGCGGCTCGCTGAATCCTCCCACCCACGAAACCGTGGATAAGAATATGCACGTCGTCCACCAGGAAGGTTCGCAGGTTTTCAAGTACGCGGTGCGCCGCATGGCCGAGCTCGCCGTCAATTTGCTCGAACGCAATGGTTTCAAGAGCGATGATCTCGCCCTGGTCGTCCCTCATCAAGCCAACCTCCGCATCATCCGCGCCATGCAGGAGCGCCTGGGCGTCGAAGATTCGAAAGTGATGGTGAATATCGATCGTTACGGCAACACCACCGCAGGCACTATCCCGCTGGGTCTGCGCGACGCCGTAGCCGAGGGCCGCCTGAAAAAAGGCGACCTGGTTCTACTCGTCGCCGTAGGCGCGGGTTACACCACCGGCGGCGTCCTGATGCGCTGGGCCTATTAAAAGTTTCGAGTATCGTCCCTTTGTACGGTCTGGTCGGAGCTTCCGGGTATGCGTGTGCGTGCCACCCTTCTGAGTTTCGCGCTATTGGCGATTCTTCTCCTGAATTCCTCGATTGTGCCCCAAGCGCCGCAAAGTTCTAACCAGCCTGCCGTGCCGCAGGATTCTCCGGTGATCCGCGCTACTACTCACCTTGTGCAGGTCAGCGTGGTGGTTACCGACAAAAAGGGTCAGCCCATCACCGGATTAAAAAAAGAAAATTTTACGGTCATAGACGAATCAAATGTTCAGCAGATCGCATTTTTCTCCGCGGAATCTCCTGCGTCTGCAGCACCGGCGCCACGACTACCCAAAAACGTCTATACCAATCGCTACGATTTGAAAGGCCAGGATCCCGGAGCCGTCACGGTCGTGCTCTTCGATTCACTCAATACGTCGCCACAGGATCAAGAGTACGTGCGTCAACAAGTGGTCAAATTTCTCAAGACCCTGAAGCCGCAGGACCACGTAGCCATCTACGCGCTGACTACCAAGTTACTTTTGCTGCATGAATTTACTCAGGATTCTTCCGCGCTTGTTAACGCCGTCAATCAATTCAAGCCAAAAGAACTAGCCGCTTATGATGCTTCCAATAGCCAAAGCCTTGAAGTGCCCGCTCTGGCGGGTGATGGGGCTTGGACGCAATTTCAGGCCGCCTTGAACCAGGCCGATGCCAGGATCGCGGACCAAAATAAAGCCAATCGCGCGGAAACCACCGCTGAGGCTTTCACCGCGATCGCCAACCACGTTGCCGCCATTCCCGGGCGCAAAAACCTAATATGGGTCTCAGGATCGTTTCCCCGTCAGATTATTGTGAATTCTATCGGCGGCCAGGTTCCTCGTGAGTCGCAGTCGCTGGATACCAGCAACACAGCATCGTCGCGCAACGCAAGCTCCACGCAAACAGAGCGTCGCGGCGGCCAGGATCGCCAGTCCGAGACACTTACCACTAGCACCACTCAGGTGGCCCGTGCCCTGAACCGCGTGGATATGGTTTTGTATCCTGTAGACGCCACCGGGATCACACCTAACTCCATGATGGACCCGAAAAATTCCTACAGCCGCGAGGGCATCAAATGCATGGATTGCGTTAACCAGGTCCCTGGACCTTCATCGGGCATGTTTGACAGGCAAGACCTGCGGGATACAGAGCGATCCATGGCCGATGCCACTGGTGGAGAAGCATTTTATGGCAGCAACGATATTAAAGCCGCCATGGCCCGGGCTTTTGATGACGGGCGCTACGCGTACACCATCGGTTTTTATCCTAATCACGGCGAGTGGAATGGAAGATTTCGCAAAATAAAAATTCACACCACGATCGATGGCGCAAAGTTGCGCTACCGCGCAGGATATTTTGCCGACGCCGAGAAAGGCGATAGTGACGAAACACGCGCTAAAGCGGCCATGCGCACCGCGGCACTCAGCCCGCTTGAAGCGGCTGGCTTAGGGCTGATCGTGAGTGGGAAACTGGCCGGCCCCTTAGCTCAGCACAACGTCGAACTGCATGTGGGCCTTGACCCGAAGCAGTTGTTATTACAAGTGGCGGATAATCACCGCAAGGGTGGCGTGGATTTGTATTTCGTGCAACGCGACGCCGCGGGGGAAACCGTTGCGGCGGAGAATCAACGCGTTGGGCTGAACTTCGAAGAGAAGCAATACGAGTATCTCAGCACTGCGGGCATTGTACTTGCTAAACACTTTACCATTACTCCGCAAACCGCCGATGTGCGTGTCTTCGCGCGCGATACATCTTCCGAAGCATTGGGTTCCGTAACCATCCCCGTACAAGCTCTCTTCGAAGGTCCGCAAACCGCAAGCGGTTTGCCCGCAAAGTTCGAGTCTCCGGAGTGAAAGGAAAGCCGCGCAACTCTTAAAGGATTAGAGAATTTTCTCTAAGCTAAATTGGCATCCAAAACGTCATCGCGTTTTGGAAATTTTATCGACGTAGTCAGCCGCTCGTTAGCAGGATCGCAGCGCCGCAGCCAATTCCATGTTAGCTTGCAACCGCTGATCGATCTGCACCGCGGCATAGCGCGCACAAATTGTTCCTTCCCGTTCTATCCATTGCGCGACCGCGGGAACGCGCACGCCGACCATCATATTTAGTACGCGGGTCAGCCCATAATGAAATCGAACCAATCCAAGGCCGCCTCCATGTGGAGTCAAGTTCGGTGTCAATGCATGAATCCCGACAAACTGTACGAAGTCCGCCGCCCGTAGCGCCCGATTCTCCGCGGATATTGCCGCGATCACGGACTCAGAAACCGGTTGAGAGGCGACACTAGCTAGAACAGCCCGCCAGTAGTACATCCCAAATTGGGCTATGGCGACGGTTGATATGGCGAAGAGCATAGCGGCGAACATGCTTTTTTCCTCACCCGTATTCTCGCGTTCCCTATTGCTTTACCCTATAGTTCACTAGTACCAAGCCTATAGGACTTTCCACTTAACTACCTCTATTCATTGGACTTGCACGTCTACCGGACGACGCATTGCCGGGGCCCTCACTTTGAACTATCCTGCCCCCGACGCCATCACAGGTGAAGACATGCCCAATGCCCGCTACCTCGATACTCGAATAAAGCTCGCCGCTGTGCTGATACTCATTTTTTGTGGCTTAGCGGCATCCGCCACGTCCGCTGACGAACCCGCCCGTCACCAAGCCGACCGTCAAGTTAAGCGCCAGGCAGATCGCAGCGCCATCCGCGCCATCCTCGACGCCCAACAAGAAGCCTGGAATCGCGGCGACATCAACGCATTTCTCACCGGCTACTGGCATTCCCCCGATCTCACATTTTCCGGAAGCAACGGCATCTTCCGCGGCTGGGACGCCGTCCTCGCGCGTTACAAAAAAAATTACCCGGGTCGCAGCGCTATGGGCACGCTCGATTTTTCCAACCTGGAATTTCGCTTTCTAGGCCCCGACGCAGCATTAGTCCTGGGTCACTGGCATCTAAAGCGCGAAAAGGACGAACTCGGCGGAGTCTTCACTTTGGTCTTTCAACGTTTCCCCGAAGGCTGGCGCATTGTTCACGATCACACCAGCGCCTCCCCCACGGACACAAATCCAAAATGAGTCTTCATAAATTATTATTGGGAAAATTTAATTCCTGCGCGCGATCAACTGATTTGGCGCGTTACAACAACTCCAAAATGTCTTCATAGCGTTTGAACGGCGGTATCAAATACGCGCCCGCCATTTCCGTCCGCGCCCATTCCATCATTTTTCGCGCTACTTCAAACCCGCAATCTCGCGCCGCCGCTCCCGCCACTTCAAGGGACTTGAGCACCGCGGGCGGAATCACGATCCCCGGCACTTCATTATTCAACCGTAACGCCTGCTTGTAACTATTCAGCGGCCAAACTCCAATCAGCACCGGAATCGCCGGCTCGGCACCCAACTTTTTCAAAAATGCGTGCCAGTGCTCCGGATCAAATAACGGCTGCGTCATCGCGAAGTGCGCGCCCGCTTCTACCTTCGCGTGGAATCTCTCAATCTCGCCGTCCAGATCGTCCGCCACAGGATTTAGCGCCACGCCAATCGCGAAATTTGTCGCACCGCCCAATGTTTTTCCCGCCCAATCCGTCCCCTGATTCAGCCGGTGCAAAACTTTCACCAGCCCCACGGAATCGACTTCATACACTCCGCTGGTTTCCGGATAATCGCCCACCGAGGGCGGATCGCCAGTAATCGCCAGCACGTTGCGCACACCGCCAACCGTCCACGCCCCCAGAAGCATCGCCTGCAATCCAATAATGTTGTAATCCCGAGTGGTCAGGTGCGGCACCGTTTCCACGCCGCGAGCCTCTAGCGCGCCAGAGACAATCAGTGCGTCCATCCCAACGCGCGCCATCGCCCCACTATTTACATCGATGGCATCGACGCGGCCCGAAGCCATGATTTTGTCCACTTGCTCGTAAACGCGCTCGAGCGAAATTCCTTTTGGTGGATCGATTTCCACGCACACGCCGAATTCTTTGTTCTGCAGTTTGCGCCAGAATTTGCTCTCCGGCTCGCGTTCCGGCACCGCCGCAGGTCGCGCCGTGGCTGCCGCGTGTGCAATCGTCGCGGCCTTCACCGGGCGCAGAGACTTTACAGCTTCAGCCATGGCGTGAATGTGTGCCGGTGTCGTCCCGCAGCAACCGCCCAGGATGCGCACGCCCATCGCCGCGGCCTCACGCGCAAACAGCGCAAAATATTCCGGCGACGATTTGGGATAAACAATGCGGTCGCCTTCCCGCTTGGGAAACCCCGCGTTGGGCATCCCGCTCACGCGCAAATCCGCAACGCCCGCCAATTCCTGCAAAATCGGCAGTAAAGCCTGCGGGCCAAGCGTGCAATTCGCTCCCACCACCTGCACGTTTTTATTTTTTAGCTGTTCGGCAGCGGCAGCCGGGCGCAAATCGCCGTACGTCGTGCCCTCTTCGGAGTACGTCAGTTGCGCGATGATAGGCAAACCTGAAAACGACCGTATCGCATCGATGGCGATCAGCAGCTCTTCGATATAACTAAAAGTTTCCAATATGTAGAGATCGACGCCGCGCTCTTCCAACGCCAGCGCCTGCTCGTAAAAAATTTCCTTGATCTCTTCAGGCTCCGGGTGCCGCGACTGTACTCCTAACCCTAGCGGCCCCATGGACCCCGCGACCAGCACTTCACTGCTCGCCGAATCCCGCGCTTCACGAGCGATTTTTACCCCGCGACTGTTCAGCCGCTGCGCTTCATCGCCCAGTCCCAGCGGCGCCAGCTTGAATCGGTTGGCCCCAAATGTGTTCGTCTCGATGATTTGCGCGCCCGCTTGTATGTACGACTGGTGCACGCGAAAAACCGCTTCCGGCTCCGTGCTGTTCAGCTCATCGAAACAACGCTGCGGCCCCACGGTTTCATGCAGCAGCGAACCCATCGCTCCATCGGCAATGAGAATCGCGTTCTTCAAACGTTCATTGAATTCCTGAATCTTCAATTGGTTTTTCCAGTGTTTTTAATTTTTAGGAAGCGAAAGACGCCATCAACGCTTTTGTTCCATCAGGCTGGCGACCGTGCTCATTAAATCGTACTTAGTAAGGATTTCAAACCGCGAGTTGCCCATCTCCACGAACACCGCAGGATTTTCGTGACTCAAAATATGCGTGATACGTTCCACCGGCGCGCTCCCCGGTATCTGCGGCAGCGGCTTGCTCATCATTTCGCGCACCACCAGCTTGCGCAAATCCTTGCCTTGCAGCGCCAGGTTTAAAATTTGATCCTCGTAAATGGTGCCGATGGGCAAGTTCTCTTCGAACACCGGGATCTGCGAAATATCCTGCTCCTGCATGGTCTTCAGCGCATGAAACACCGTTTGATACGGCCGAGCGATAATCAGTTCGCGCGCTTTGCGCGTCGCATGCTTTGCGTGCACCACTTCCGCCGCCGTAATCGCGACCGCCGCGTCCACGTAGCCGCGCTCGCGCATCCATTCATCGTTATAAACCTTGCTCAAGTAACGCATGCCCGTATCCGGCAAAAGCGCCACCACGAAAGCCTCCGGCCCTAAATCCTTCGCCAGCCGCAGCGTTGCGGAAATGCAACCGCCGCCCGATCCGCCGGTAAATAACCCCTCCATCTTTACCAGGCGCCGCGCAACAACAAAGCATTCCTCGTCGCTTACCTGCAGCACATCGTCCAGAATCTTTAAATTCATCGTGCTGGGAAAAAAATCCTCGCCAATGCCTTCCACCACATACGTCTTGGCTCGGATCGTTTCTCCGCGCTTTACAAAATCGTAATAAAGCGACCCAATTGGATCGATGCCGATAATCTTGACATCCCGGTTTTTCTCTTTCAGGTAACGGCCCACGCCGCTCACCGTGCCGCCCGTGCCTATCCCGCAAACAAAATGCGTAATTTTTCCTTCGCTGTCTTCCCAGATTTCCGGCCCGGTGGTCAGGTAATGCGCTTCCGGATTCATCGGGTTGTCGTACTGGTTCGGATAATAAGAATTGGGAATTTCGCGGGCCAATTTCTTGGCCACCGAATAGTAGCTGCGCGGGTCGTCCGGCTCGACCGCCGTGGGACACACAATTACTTCCGCGCCCAGGGCCTTTAGCAAATCCACTTTTTCCTTGGACTGTTTATCCGTAATCGTAAAAACCATTTTGTAATTGCGGACTGCGGCCACCAACGCCAGCCCCATCCCGGTATTTCCAGACGTGCCCTCAATAATCGTGCCACCGGGCTTCAACAAGCCCTTTTTCTGCGCTTCATCGATCATGGTGATGGCGATGCGGTCTTTCACCGACCCGCCCGGGTTGATGTAGTCGGCCTTCACATAAATCTGCGGCTTCAACCCATGATTGATGCGATTCAGGCGCACCAGCGGCGTATGCCCGATGGCCTCAAGGATGTTGTTACACTTCATCGCGTCCGCGGGCGGTAGCGGGCCCGCAATTCGCACTTCATGGGGTGCATGATTTATTCAGTTTACCACGCGTCTACATTCTGCATCTTAACCAGCCGCAGCATGGTACGCAGCATGGTAATCGTTAGAACAACCGCGCAAGCAACCTACTGCGAATCCGAAGCAACGTATTAATGATCGTAACGAATTGCATGGTCGCGAATCAGACCGTAACGGATCGCGTTCCTTAACATTCTTAACTTAATTGGATAACCTGATGACCTCACGTCCCTCACTACTGAAAAGCGGCAGGAAACGAACCGAAGGAGAAATAAACGTGACTCGTCAAAACATTTCCAGCGGCGCCCCGTGGGAGCCCATCGTCGGATATTCCAGAGCCGTGCGTGTCGGCAACATCATTTCCGTCTCCGGAACCACCGCCACCGGACCAGACGGCAATATCGTTGGCGTTGGCGATGTTTACATCCAGACCCTGCAAACCATCAAAAATATCGAAGCCGCTTTGCTCAAAGCGGGCGCCACCCTGAATGACGTTGTGCGCACCCGCCTCTATGTGGTGGACATCGGCGACTGGGAAAAAATCGGCCGCGCTCACGGCGAAATTTTTGCCGCCATCCGCCCCGCCACCAGCATGCTGCAAGTCAGCAAGCTCATCTCCCCAGACATGCTTATCGAAATCGAAGCCGACGCCGTTCTCTCCTGAATTCGGGCGCGCCAATCTCTCGATCGGTGGGTTCGGAAGGTACATAACCTACTGCCAAAAACGAGTAGCGCACCCTCCGGTTTGAAGGGTGCGGCTTTTCCTCACGGTTTATTTTTGTCGCTTCTACCACCGCGCCCGCACGCGATACTTCAGCACCGAATTCCCATCCTTCTGGACCGGCACATGAAACTGCGCCGCAAAAGCCGCCGTCTTGGTCACCTTGTACGTGGACGACAGCATCTCCCAATCCCCGCCAATTGGCTCATTCACTTCGACCACGACCGGCGAGTCTTTGTGGTTGCGCAGCGTAATTTCAAACTCCATCTCCCACGTATGGTTATCGATACGCTTGTAATCCGTCTGCTTCCGCTCCGACACGATGTCAAACGCATTGCCGATATGCACCGTCACTGTTTCATCTTTGGGAGTGTGATCGATGCGGTCTTCACCGATAAACAAGACCCCGCCCTTCGAATCTTTCTGATACACGCGCACATTCCCCGCGGGCATCGGCATGCCCAGTCCTGCTTTCTGCTCATTTTTGAATTTGTAATACACCAGCACCGCATCCTTAATCGGCGACCCTGGATTCTGCGTGTTGTGGTAATAAAAATTCTGCCCGTTCACGATGAAGATTTTTTCGGTCGGCACACCAGTCCCTTGCAACAAACTGATCTGCTTTGTTTCTTTGTCTTCGATCGAAGTGCGTCGGCCGAGAGTATAAAGGTGATATTCGCTGAAGTTTTCCTGCTGGAATTGGGGCGCAGCAGGCGCGGCCTTGCTCGAATAGTCGCGCGCCATTACTTCTAATCGACCGTTCTGCGGTAAGCGGTTCAATTCTCCCGCCACCAATTGCAGCCGCGCATTGTGAAATGCCGTGCCGCTGGTATTCCCGAGCGTCACCCAGCCATCCAGATCCGCCGCTTTATCCTCGCGCCCGACCGTCAAAATGTAATCCGCATTCCACGAAAGATTACCCGCCAGGTAAGACGCTTCGATCTGCTGCTTCCGTCCGCCGTTATTTTCCAGAGACATCAGCAGCGTTGGCCGTTCGAAAAGATTGGCAGGCACTTCCGGGAACCGGTAGCCCTCCGCGTAGACTCCGGTAACAATGTCATTCCCAATCTTCCACACCGGCCCATTGTTGTCCGCCAGTAGCGTGGCTTTCACGTCTTCGTGCTTGAGTTCGCCATTCTCGCGGGACGTGCGCACCAGCGTCACTTCCTTGCCCACGTACTTGTTCAGCAGTTTCGCCGGCTCCAGCAAATCGTATTCATAATTCTGTTCGATGACGCTCAGCTTGTCCGGCTCCGTCAACGAGCGGAAGTGCACGGTGGCAGGATTTACGGTCGCCGCAATATCCGCAAATTTCAGGCTGAACATCCCACTCGGCAGCGTTAGTTGTCGCACATCCCGCACCAGCGCGATATTCGAGTTATAAACGGTGACATTCAGGTCGGTCTGATCCCCGAGCGTCGTGGATTGAGCATTCTTCTCACGGCTGGCTTCCGTTTCCTGGTTCGCGCCGCCGTTACCGCGGTGCCCTTTGGCATAAATCCCGGTACCCACAACCGACCCAACTACTACGGCCATTGCAGTGGCAACCACGGTGCCTTGAAATTTACAGCGCTGGGCTTTCATCGTGTCACCTCGCTCAGAATGGTTGTCCTCCCTTAGAACGCCCCAACCGGAATTTCTTGCACTCTTTTTGAGGTTGCGTTGTATGTTGCGGCTTTAGCCCCGATATAAACAAACCTCTAAACATAGGGCTTAAAAAGCGCCTGACGGCCGACACCTTACGGCTTCGCAGCTTCCCAACTCGCTCCACCGTCACGCGTAACAAATCGCGCACTCCTATTCGCATCAAAGATTTCCGCCGTCATCGCATCCACAGCACGAACTCCCACAACATCCCCGCCCATCGGCGAAACCACCTTGCTCCAATGCCCGCCGCCATCCGTTGTCCTCAAGATCGTCCCGCTACGCCCAACAATCCAACAAACCGCTTCACTCGGCGCCGATCCCGCCAGTAACTCCACTTTCACCCCACTATTTTGCGGCACCCAGGTAACCCCGCTATCCACCGATTGCTCAATTCGTCCCGCGGCTCCCACTCGCCATAACACCGTCCCTCCCGGTGCCAAAACCTTCTTCGCGTCTACCGCCCTTCCGGCGACCGCTAAAGATTTGCTTTGGACTTTGTCGGTAGCTACCGCTTGCTCGGTCGCCAGTGGACGCGCCTCATTCAGATCTGTTGTAGTCGTGTAGGCATTAGCGGCAGGAGTCTTCTCCTTTGCAGCGGTCGAGGAAGCTCCATTCGATGGCGCTGGCGGTGCCGCCGTCGGCGCTGCAGATTGCGCACGGGAACCGCCCGACGCGCCCGGCGCTTTGCCCGAGGCAGCCGGAGCCGCTTCCACCGGGACCGCCGCAGCCGCAACAGAAACGTCTTCCTGCCGAGAAGAAATCTCCGGAGGCTTGTTCTCAAGCGCTTCGAGCGAAGAGTAATTCCTGGACTGGATTGGCAGGTCACGAATATTCGCGCGGGGTTTCGTGTCGCTCGCGACAGCGCCTACTTCATTCGTAACGGCAGCCGATGATGAACGCCTCGGCGCACGAAGGGCGCCAGATTCTTCGGCGGGCCGCTTAATTCTGCCTTCCGTTTTCCGCAGCTCGTTCAACTGCCTGGTTTTCGCGATGGGCTCAGGTGCCGGCGAAGCTGGTAACGGCCGAGGCGCAGCCATTGGCTCATTCGTTGGCTGCTCTTGCGCTATCGCTACCTGCACGTTTTGAACGTGACTTGGCGTTTGCACTTTGTTATCACGCGCGATAATCCAGATCAGCAGTCCCGCCGCAATCGCTCCCACAGGAGCAGCCCATCGCAATGCCTTGACACGGCGCCCGCGCGAAATATCCTGCGTCGCTTTCAACGCGCGTTTAGGCTGGCCCTGAATCGTTAGACTTGGCGTTCGCCGGGCCGCATAGTCCACGTACATTGCGCCGGTCGACAAAACCGCCGCGCGCTCCGCCGAAACTTGTTCCCGCGCATCCGCTACAGCAACATCGTCCGTCATTTCCAGCTGTGCAAGCACTTCCTGGCACCGCGAACACTCCACAATATGTTCCTTCGCAGCATCCATTTCCGAGTTCGACAGCATGTGTTCATGAAATGCGGCCAGCGTCGCAGCATCTGGACACTCAACGCCCCCGCGTCGTTCATCTGGCACAGCAGCACCAGTCTCTGCATCATTTCGCGCGCCCGCAGCATTGCCGCGGAAATGCCGAGCCAAGGCCTGCTCAAACTTTTTTTTAAGATCCTCGTGGCGCATACTTACCCATCCTTAGAACGAATCGCTCCCGCTTTCTTGCGTCAACGCCAACTCCAATGCCAACCCCACCTCAAGTTCCACGCCCCGGCTCGCGGATTTCTTTCCGATCAGCCTTAACTTTTCGCGCCGCGCCTCGTGAAAACAATTTGTCCAAATCTATAGGCGCATCTTCCGCGGCATATTCAAAACACAGCGCAATCTCCGCATCACTCATTCCGATGGCCCTGCCATCGCCATTCACCCCTTCAGCTCCTCCGCGCAAGATCTCTTCTACTGCGCGCCGCAAATCGCGCCGCACTCTTTCCAGGTGCCGCGATACGCTGGACTCGTGTTCTCCCAAAGCGAGCCCAATTTCCGTCAGTTTTTTCTGCTCGGCGTAATACATTCGCAATCGCGCGACATCCTCAGCGTCCACATTCTCAAGCGCCGTCTGCAACGCCTTCGTAAATTTCAGCAAATACATCGCGCGATGCGGATCGGCAACCTGCAACACCCTTGCAGCAACTTGCGGTTTTGCGCCATCTCCTCCGTCCTCGACCTGCAATTCCTCGAATTTCCGCCCCGCGCGAATCTTGTCCACATGCCGCTGCGCCAGCACCGCTCGCAACCATGTTTTTAAGCTGCTTCGTCCATGAAAATAACGCAGCAGAGAGCCACGCTTCTCAGCGCTCAACCCGTAAAGCTCCGCGAACAGCGAATCGGCCAACTCCTCCGCCTCTGGCGCGCTGGCACTTCTCTTGAGCATTGCCCCCGCGCAGGCCCGCAGGTAGCCCCGGTAAGTGCTCACAAAGTGCCCCCACGCCTCTGGCACCCCATCCGCGCAAGCACTGGCCAGCCCCAGATCCTCAAGCCGCAACGCGCCCACGTAAGCGTTTAATTCATCAACACCGGGCCGCTCCCCGCGAAATCTCGCCTCCGCGCAACGCGCCAATTCCTCCGTAAATCGCTCTGCCGAAAGTCCCCATTTTTCGATACGCGCCAGCACACACCACTGCGCCAGTATCGCGGGCTCGCCACGCAAAATTTGCGCGATTTCGCCTTGTATTCTGGCGCCTTCCGCAGAGCCCTTTTTCGCCTGCATGTCCATAAGATTCAGTCTGATTCAGCTGTGCCGTGAGGATATCCCCAACCCCGGAAAATCCATACATAATTGCGAGGCACCCCTAATCCAGTTTGCTGTATCCTATAACTGTGTTGCGTCCCATGCCCCGCAACCGAACCGCTGACGGCGGGTTAGAACACGGTGCGTTGCACAGCGTTGTGAGATGTGAATAGCAATAGCGACTTGGTGACTCTGGTACCAAAGTCCTATTCGATCTCTCCCGGCCCGCTACGTACTGTGATACTTCTAGGAAGAGGACACCCTTTTCCGGTTGGCTGCGGGCGTTATGCCCTCTAACTTCAGCCCAACGCGGCACCTTTTTAGGCGGGCATACGGATGACCACGATGATTTCAGATTCACCAAAGAATTCGACCATGGGAGTCGGTTTCAACGCCAACCGATCGCGTTCCACGGCGAATCAAGAAGCCTGGCGCCGGGCCATTGGCACCAAACCGGTTGCCGCTCGCCTTGAACTGCTCCCGGAAGGGAAGCCACGCTGGAATCGCATTGGCGTAAGCGCGATCGTCCAGGTGGTACTGATAGGCTTTGTGCTTCTCGTGCCTTTGTTGTACCCCGAAAGAATCAAAACCGTTTTGCACATGGACATCGTGCAGTTGGCGCAGCCCGTCATCGAAATTCCGGTCGCGCCTCCGCCTCCGCCGCCCAAGAAGATTCGACCGACTCCTCCTGCGCCGAAACCAGAAGTGGTGGAGCCCATTAAGCTGAATCCTCAGCAACCGCACATTTTCGTCACGCAAAAAGTAATTCAGCCCAAGATTGAAAAGGTCGAGACCAAGGCACCCGAACTGAATCCCGTCCTTCAAGCAGCCAACATCAACACCGACACCAATCAACCCAAGCGGCCGCGCGAAGAAGTGAAGTTGAATAATCTGAATACCGGCAGCGCAGCGCCGGCCACCGTGGTTGCTCCCGTCAACAAAGTGCAAACCGGCGGATTCGGCGATCCCAATGGCGTTCCCGGTAACGGCGATCCGAAAAAATCCACGAACATCAATCGTTTGGGTTCACCCGCGCTTCCTGGCGGCCCCGGCTACGGCAACGGCACGGGCGGCGATAAAGGCATTCGCGGCACAGTAGCCAGCACCGGTTTCGGCAACGGTACTGCCAATCCTCCGCAGGGTGGCGGCAAAAAAGGCTCCGTGCAGTCCAGCGGTTTCGGCGATCAAACTGTCGTCGCCGAAGCTCCGAAAAAGAAAGCCGAAGTGGCTAGCGGCACCGGCTCCGTTACCATTCTGGACAAGCCGCGTCCTGAATACACCGCCGAAGGGCGTAGTCTAAAATTAGAAGGTGACGTTGTTCTGGATTTGGTTTTCCTCGCCAACGGCACTGTGCATGTCAACCGCGTCATCAGCGGTCTAGGCCATGGCTTGGATGAAGCCGCTATTCGCGCGGCGCAACAAATTAAATTCAAGCCTGCGAAGCAAGACAATCAGCCCGTCGATTTTCCGGCGCGCGTGCGAATTGAATTCCACATGGCTTCCTGAGGGAGAGAAGAAAATGT
>Ga0185299_10000627_pt1 | contig 88157 bp, 80 predicted proteins | sample PaiPotPPA55metaG_FD_128002 | JGI IMG/M metagenome (GOLD analysis project Ga0185299, IMG submission 128002) | Iron sulfur acid spring bacterial and archeal communities from Banff, Canada, to study Microbial Dark Matter (Phase II) - Paint Pots PPA... ...
CACCAACCGAGACGAAGCCCGTGTCCTCCTGCGTCGCCGTCCCGCAGTCTTCAAAAAATCGCCTGGGGCGATCCCGGAGATCGTCCGTAGTGCCCTGAGTTTCCTTGGACCCAGATGGCAGGGTTTCATCTCAACCCCTAGACACCCCCTGGTTGGGCGGTTGGCGTGGAGAATACGTGTTTTATGATTGCCTCAATGTCCCCGATCCCTTACCGAAGCGTTGGGAGGCCGAAAGAAAGAAAGCGGACGCAGTCCGCGCCCGCTTTTCTTTTCTTCCTGTCCGCTCCGCCAATGGATTTTCAAGGAAATATCAGAGTCGCGACCACACGGGAGCGTAGAGCAAGGAGATCCCGTGTGGTCGTGGCTTTGATTGTGTCATTTCAAGACAACTTTGTTAGTAATTCCGACCCCCGGAAGCGCCGGCGCTGCGTTCGGTCTTGGGCCGAGCCTCATTGACGGTCAAGGTTCGACCGCCGGAGTCTTTTCCATTCAGGCCGGCAATCGCCGCCTGAGCCTCCTTCTCGGTTTTCATCTCCACGAAACCAAAACCCTTCGAACGGCTGGTGTCTCGATCCATAATGATCTGGGCCGATTCCACCGTGCCGTGCGCTTCAAAGATTTTCGACAGATCGCCATCGGTCAGGTCGTAACCGAAGTTCCCAACATACAACTTCTTACCCATTGTCCAAACTCCACTAAATTGAGGCTGCTCCCCTTTTGGATGCAATCAGCCAGTCAACGAAACAAAAACACATCCTCTTCTCCGCTAGATCATGCCGGATGACAAGGTGGGCACTTCCCTGTCAAACTCGGCCAAAGTTTGTCAGTTAATTTCAGGCGCTATTTCGGACGCCAACTCGGCCATAGGCTCTTTGACGATTTGCAGGAAATGGTCGCCCTTAGCCTTGGCATTTAACTCCGTCACTTTTTCTTCGGCGTCCGCTCTTTGGTTATATTCGAAGATGGCGACCTGTTTCATGGACTTATCAAAGACACCCCAGTGGGCAAAGAGAAGGAGCGGCGCTTTTTTCGCGCGCGGTTGCTTCACCTTGGGCACTTTGGGTTCCTTCATCTTGACGTTTTTCTTGGGCAACACGGCGAGATTTGCCGAGTCCAAGCTAACCTTGCTTTCTTGATCCCCTCCCTCAGCTTGTTCGCGTAACTTGCGTCGATCTAGAATTCGGCCTGCCATGACAGCCACTTTTCTAATAGAAGGTTAGAACCCTTTTAGGGGCAAATCGCCTCTTGAAGAGAGGTCAGAACACTTCGGTTTTGGACGTTGTCTTGCTATGGAATGAATATGGTCTTTCGAAAATGTGATAAGTGATCCGGGCTGAAGTTTTGACGGGCCATCCAAGGTCGTACTCTTGAAAAGTTTGCCACGAAATAAATCACCTTTAATGCTCGTAATTCGGACCAGCCTCATTTCGCCCCCCGAAGATGTCAGGCCCGTCAAGAAAGTCAAGCGGACGCACTCGCCGGCTTGTAGTGTTTGAATTTCCTCGCGAAGAGCCGCATCATAAATGCCTTCGCGGCGCCGCATTTCACTTATATTCTCGATCTCGATAGAGCTTTGTACCACGGATCCCTCCGTTCAGGCCGGCTTTCGCCCGGTCAATATTGTTTCGTAATCCTCGGAATGGACGTAACGATGTGACCGTCGCTGTCGGACGCGAGAAAATAACTGTTGGCAACCTTGCCGGAAACAATATCGGGCCCGATGACAACATTTACTCGGAAATTATTATCCCAGAGAGACCGGACCTGCACCTTAAGTAGATTGACCGGTTTACCGAGAAGGTGAATCACTTGTTCTCTAATGAAGGTGTTCACTTTCTCCCGCTGGTGCTGTTCACTTTCTTTATGTTTGTCGCCTTGTTCTTTAGTTGCCATCTTGGATCTAAGCGGTTTTGATGGAACATTTTCCGTGGTCATTATGGCTCCTGCTGGGCATCTCATTGATAGGGTTTGCCCGTTACTGCGGTGGTTTCTCAGGCGGGTTAGCTTTGTCCTTGCTCTCCCCGGCCGCGGTTTCCGCCTTGTCTTTCGCTTTATGACCCAGGTCCTGCACTTCCTTCACGGCTTTTTTCTCGTCTTCTTTAATTTTGTCCTTGTCCACTTTGATATTGATATTTGCTTTGTCGTCGGAATTGTTCGATGAAAATGTGAACCACCCCTGGTAAATACCCAAAGCAACGACGCCGACGACAAGTAAAAGGAACACAACAAGCAAGCGATTCATAGTTTTCTCCTACATGGTCTACAAGCATGTTTTTATTATATCAAATTACGGCGATAAGTAGCCGGAACAAATCACATCAAAGAGCGACGGAACGCGCCAATCAAATGCGCCCCATGAAAACCAGCACCAGCAATATCACGACGACAAGGCCCAGCCCGCCGCTGGGACCGTATCCCCAGTTGCGGCTATGGCCCCAGGTGGGCAACGCGCCCAAGAGCACGAGGATAACGATAATCAGCAAGATCAATCCAATTGACATAACGAACCTCTTTCAATGGTTTGAGTAACGTAGATACCAACCGCAGAAATTAGCAAAATTGATCCAATTGATCCAAACAACGACACTCATACTGCTGCCAGCCGCCTGTCCGCGACGGTGCCGTTGTTTGCAGTCGTCTTCGTCACTTCTGGAGCCAGGACCGGCAGCCAGGCGCTCAAATGTGCCCGCGTTTCCAATAGCGTCGTCTCGACTTGATCGGCGCCGGCCTCTAGCAGCTGTTCCTGATTCTGTTCTACATTGTTCTTGAGCCCCCACCGGCCCACCACGATTTTCGCGTTAGGCAGCCGCGCTCGCAGCCGCTTGCACATGTAGCGGGTGCGGGCCAGTCCGCCCGGCGGCAAAGCCCCGATGCAAACAACCGCAGGCACTTTCTCCCCGGCAAAAGCCACTAGCTCGGCTGATAGCATCTCCTTCGACAATACCTCCATGTCCCACCGCTCTGGGTCAAGGAACTGCCGGAGCATCTCCAAAGCCAGCCGGTCTGCCTCCCCACTGCCTGGACAACCCAGAATCCGGACTTTGCCGGGGGCCGTGGCCACTGTTCCTTCTTTCTCCGGTGGCGTGTTTGCTGTTTCGGCTGCGGCCACCTGGCGCTCGCCTAGATCTTCCACGATTTCTCGCGTTGCCCGCAGGATAAACTGCTCGTCGCCTTCCGTGAGGTTATCCCGCTCGCGGTCCTGTTTGACGAAATTCAACCCCGGCACTAGCAATTCGTCGTAGACGTTTTCGAGGGGGGAGGTTTTGGCATGGGCCAGGACCAATTGCGTCGCCTCATCCTGATCACGGGCGAGCAACCGCTGGTAGTAGATGATGTCCGTGTCCAGGGACGGTTCATCGCCCAGGAGCACGTCGAGGAACTCCAGTTGGGGGACGTATTTGCCCAGCACCACCAGGCAGACCGTCAGCGGGCTGGACAGAACTAGCCCGATTGGCCCCCACAAGAAGGCCCAGAAGGCGGCGGCGACGAGCAGGGCCACTTCCGAGACGCCCATGCTATGCCCAAAGAGCCGAGGCTCCACGGCGTTCGCCGTTAGCAGTTCGAGGACCACGATCAACCCAACCACCAAGCACGGTTGCACCCACCCCGGGAAGAAGGCCAGGCTAAACAGGATCAGCACGCCCGCCGTCACCGACGAGCCCAGGTAGGGAACGTAGCGCAGGACGGCCGCTAGGAAGCCCCATAAAAGCGCATGCGGAACCTGAATCAGCAACAGGCCAACGGCTAGAACGAAGCCGAAGGCGGTGTTAATGATGAGTTGCATGAGCAGGAATCGGCTGATTCGCTGACCGGCGTCGTCCAGTGCCTTGGTGGTCACGGTCATACGGCCGTGGCCTACCAACCGGATCAGGCGGTTGCGTAGGTTCTCGCGCTTCAGGAGCATGAACACGACCAGAACCAGCGCCAAGGCCAGGCCGCCGACCAACTTCACGACAGGGGTGAGCAAGTCCGGCAATCGCGACAACCACGCGGCACTCTCCGGCTTCACGACCACGGCCGATAGTTTCTCAGGGGCGAGGCCGACGGGGTCGCCGCTCGGCTCATCCGCTTTCCCGTCCTGCGGACTCGCCGGCTCGGACTTCCACTCCCCGGTGATGTCCTGGATCATTTTTTCCAAGCGATCCGTCCCGTGGCCCACTTGCCGGAGTGATTTGACCTTTTCCCTGATGTTGTCTGTGTAGGTGGGCAGTTCGCCGGCCAGGCTCGTGACCTCGGTTGCAACCAAGGTGACGATGCCCCCCAGGACCAGAGCCGCCAACAACACGACCACGACAACCGAGGGTGTTCGCCCCAGGCCCCTCCGCTGAAGTCGAGTGACGAGCGGGGCCAGGAGGAAGCTCAGGAACACCGCCAGCGCGACCGGTACGAGAACCGTCTGCGCCCAATACAGACAGCTCACTACGACGACGCCGACAACCGTGCCGGTCAAGACGACCAGGGCACGCTGCCAGCCCAGGTTTGCGGATACCTTTGCCAAAGATCAGGATTCCTAGAGTTAGGCCTTTTAAAGCACTCGAGTGTCAAGCATTCTTACATCGTCAGGCAACTGTCCCCGTAATTGATAGAATTTGCCGCTAAGTTGCGCCTAGAGCCCTGCGGATTTTCCGAGGCATCGTTCTCCTTGTCTCGTTCTTTCTCGTGGAGATTCTCCTTAAATACTGGACCTCGAATGGGCTCGCCTCCCAGCTTGACCGTGATGCTATCCATCACCTCCGCCAAGACAGCTTTCGTAGGTTCCTGCGCCGCTTCCGTAATCAGGTCGCGAACAAGACTCAACACGGTACCGATTGCCAATCCCTTCAGCTTCCTGATTTCGGATTCAAACCGGTTAGGCGCCGGGCTCAGCGAACCAGGCTCGGAGGGGCGATCAGCAACATCTTGATCGGACTTCTTCTCTAAACCCTCCACGTAACCATGTCGCTTGGCGACTCCATTCTGTTGCTTTGCTATCGGAAGTTTGTCTGGAGGCGCAGGCTGTCTCCGTCCGTTCGTCTGAGGCCGAGCCGAGCCATTACGGAGCAGGAGGTAGCCACTCATGTAGCCAAGAGCAATCGAGCCGACGACGATTCCCCAAGGACGCCGGTTGACCTGAAGGCGGAGGTCAAAGGTGTCCTTGACGTTTTTCACGCTCTCGTGCACGGCGAACTTGACATTCTGCACGGTCTCTGTCACCGTGTTGGCGGCATCTTGCACGGTATCGACGACTCGATGTTTCAGCGTCTGCAGTTTGTCCGACAGGGCGGCTTGGGTTTCTGCGATTTGCTCGCGGGTTACCTCGAGTTCGTGGTCCATTTTAGATTCCCTTGGAAAGTCTCGAACGACTGACCAGACAGGCGCCACCCACGAGGCCATTGCAGGTCCACAAGGACGGCAGGAAGCGCGCCCACCGCGGTAGAACAGGCGAAAACATTAGTAGAGAAAAAACGCCGCCTGCCAGGGTGATACCGATCCCTGCGGTTAAGGAGAGAGCGGCGTGCAGGGTATTGCGCAGTTCACCCCCAATCTCCTGCTTGAAAATCGTTAGTTGCTGGTTGATGAAGTACCTCACGCAGACGAAGGTAGTCACAAGAGCAGCCATTCTTCCTTCCGGATGGCTCTGCACACCATTAGCCATGGCTTAACTCCGTGTTGAGATCTTGGCCAGCAGGAATCCAACGCCGATACCGATTAGTACAGCCGGGATTGGATTGCGCCGGATCAAGTTGGTGACATCCTCCCCCATCCCGCGCAGCCCCTCTTCCTGAAGATAGCGGCCGCCGCTTTCAAGGGTGTCGGCAACCGATGCGGAGGCCGTGCCGAGCATGCCTTCGTGAGGTGTGTGCTCCCGAATCGTGCCCGCCAAGGATTTCATGCCGCCGCCGACGGCTGAGGTTGCTTCATTGGCTTTGTCTCCTACCGCGGACCCGGCCTCGCCCATGGCATGTGCCACGGACGATGCTGTATCCTTGGCCGTTTCCACGGCGGAAGTAGCTATTTCCTTCGCTTTGTCCATGCCCACGACACCTGCATTCTCGGCCTTGTTTCTCAGGTCGCTTGCGAATGTGCCCGTAAGGGGTTTTCCATCCTCCCTGTCCTTGATGGTACCTGCTGAATTAGCCATGATTTGACTCCTTAAACTGCGTTTCGAGGCGACTTAATCCGTTCCAAGGGCCGTCCCAACCGTTGGGACTCCTTGGAAAATAGTTTTCCGTTAGCAGGGCTACGGCCGTTGACCCAAAATGAATGCGGGCCCACCAAGGCTGGACATGATCCTTGCCCGAGGAAGCCGTGGGGTTAGATTTCCCCAAGAAGCCAAAGATCAGTACGATTGCCAGTACCGATCCAAGCCTCCGCTTGGGCCGTCCCCCCACTCATAACGCGGCCATCGAATTCCATCCGCCGGACGTAGATATGAATTAGTGGGCGCGGCCGCTGGCGCGTAGTCGCTCCCAGACTTCCAGGCGGTGAACAGGAACATCGGCATCAACTTCGAAACCCAGGATCACACGCCTGCCTTTTATGCCGAGCACCGTGACTTTGAGCATGCGCTCGAATCCGCCGTACCCTGCGAGGACAACGGACTCTTGGCTTTCTCTCGACAGGACCAGGGAATTCTCCATTACTGATACCGCCTTCCGTATGTGCCTCCCAAAAAAGCAATGACCGCGATAACCAGGAAGACGAAGAAGAAGATTCTCGCCCCATCCAAGAAAGCGCTTTCAATTACCCCGAATCCAAAGAGGCCGGCGATCAAAGCGATGACGAGACAAACTACGGCAATGCGTAACATGGTAAGTTCTCTTTCAAAAAAGTTAGGCCCCGTTAGCGAATTACCAACCGAGCGCCGTAACTACCCTCTCAAGGGGCAGGTTTTTTCACCCACCAGAAAATCACCAACAGATCGTGTTCTTCACCGATTTGGGACATCATCCTGTGATCGGCGCGGCTGAGCCTTTATTGCCGTTTTTTGGGGCCAGACCTGCGAGGATTCGCTCCCACACTTCCCATCGATGGACAGGAACTTCTTTATCGATCTCGAAACCCAGCCGCACTTTTCCTTGATTAATCTCGAGCACCGTGATTTTGAGCATGCGCTCAAAGCCGGTGGACCCTCCGACAACGATGGCTTCCAGATTTTTTCGCGAAAGTACCAACACAAGCGAACTCCTTCTTGAGAGCGAACGCATCGTCCACGATTCCCGCTAGGAATCTGCCAGCGCTAGAGATGAGCCGTCACCCCAGCGACTCCCCAGCCGGACTTGGTGAAATAACAACAATGCATTTTTCAAGTCCTGGGGTTCGCAGGGCTTGGCAAAGAAGTAGTCGAATCCCGCCGCCAGGGAAGTCCTGCGATGGACTTCGTCCGCATGGCCCGTTATGGCGATTAAGAGAGTATGCTCGAAGCGGGGAAGACGCCGTAATTGGCGCGCTACTGTCCAGCCCGTCACCATTGGCATGCCAATATCTAAGACGACGACATCGGGGTCGTAGGCCATGATCATATGGAGCGCTTCCGCCCCTCCATACGCTACCTCAGCTTCATACCCCCATAGCCTGACAAGCATGGCCATAATGTTGGCTCCGTCTGTGCAGTCATCGGCGATCGCCACACGCAGGGACCTCGGGCGGTCCGAATCGGCGGCGACGCCATTTGGCGGTGTTTCCAAGAGTGACTCGACCAGGCGAGACCGAAAGGCCGGCTCACAACTTCCGACCGCCAAGCATTGGTCGTTTTTCGACGTGACCGTCACGGTCTGACTCCTTTGTCATTTGTCGATCTATTTGTAAACTTCCGCTCCAGGAGGCATCAGGCAAGCTGGCTCCTAGCAAGAAGACCTGGACCACGCTTCCAGTAGTGAACACTTTTACAACCGTGCCTGTGGTCGGTTCCACTTCCGCGGCGGCTTCACGCACCTCGACCCCCGTGATTCGTTTGATCTCTTTGCGAAGCGAATCGGAGGCGTTGGCGAACAGCTGGCGGTGAAACTCCTGTATTTGGGCGGCGCCTTCGGGACTTTGGGCCAGAACCTGCTCGGCGGGGCTTAGCGAACCGTGCAATGTAATAACCAGCGTGCTGTCGCTCAGGACCACGGTCACCGACTTGGGCGCATGGCCCGTGATCTGATGCTCGAAATCGCTGGCCGCTTTAGCGATTTGCTGAGCCATGTTTGATTTGGACTTGTCCATGCGGAATCATCCTTTATGGCTCGGACTGCCCGGGCCAAAAAAAAACCGACGTGGCCCATCACCCGAAGGTAATCGGCCACGTCGGCTTACTTTTCAACGAGCCTCCCGGGACAGCCCGGGCTGCTCCTTGTCTAGTCCTCCAACGAATCGGAATCAATTATAATGTGGAGCTAATATCTCCAATATGCCTACTGTAAGTCTATCCTGTGGCGAATGCAAGTTGATTTATGCTTCGCACAAAATATAATTCGTAGAATTCGGTCGGAAACTGCCGTTTTGTTTCCAGATGTTATCTTGTTACAGCTTGCGAAAAGTATCGAGACCCGTATGAAAACCCAGGGTGAAATCGAAGCGGCTATCAGCGACGGCATCAATCGCTTTGAACAAGAACATATGGGACGCGGACCGGAGGTTATTCACAGCTACCTGATCGGTGATTTTCTCGTTATCCGTCTTCAAGATGTCTTGACAGCGGCCGAAAAGCAGCTGGCCCAATCGCTTCCGGTCCAAAAGGGCCGAGACCTGCTCAAACAGGTACGGACTCAGCTAATCGAAACGGCCCGTCCCGTGCTGGAGGCAATGGTCCAGGAAATCACGGGCATCAAGATCCTAAGCCTTCACCACGATATCAGCACCGTTAGCGGCGAAGAGATCATCATTTTTACTTTGGCCGAGGCCCCTGACTTTCGCCTCAGCAAAAGAAAATAGCACGGAAGCTCACTTGTAGGCAGTCGGCGATCCCAAACGCACCAGCTTACCCGATTATTTTCTGAAGGGCCGCGATGTGCCGAGGAACAGCTTGCTTTGGTTCTTCGGCGGCTTCGTATTCTAGGGCAACGTAGCCGCGATAGTTGGCCGCGCGAAGAATGCCAATTAACCGTTTCAAGTCGGCATCTTCCTTTTCTCTTTTGTTGGCGCGCTGGATCTCGGATTTGATCTGCACGGTCACGGCGTAAGGAGCCAAACGTTCCAGATCGGCATAGGGATCGGCGCTGACGAAATTGCCCGTGTCCCAATTAACGCCGAACCAGTCATGGCGGATCGCCTTGACGAGAGCCAGTATCTGGTCGATGTTGCTCGTGATGCCGCCGTGGTTTTCCAGCGCCAGGTAGATGCCATACTTGCCCGCGAAATCGCAAGCTTCCAGAATGGCTTCAATGCAGCGGTCCCGTGCCTGTTCCTCGGTGTCGCCTTTTTCCAAAGAGCCGGCGAAAATGCGGATCGTTTTGGCGCCCAGCCGCGACGAATGCTCCACCCATTTCTTGACCGTGGCGATTTCCTCTTTATGTTTGGCCGGATCAGTCCGGCAAAAATTGTTGCCGACGGCTGTGCCGCTGACGTCGAGGCCAAGGCGGGTGCAATGGCCTTTGAGCCGAGCCAGATATTCGGGACTAGTGGTGGGAAAGTAATACTGCGTCAGCTCCACCGCATCCAATCCCATGTCGGCGGCTGCGTCGATAAATTCGTCGAGGGTCATGGACGGCTTGGGTTTCGCCTTAAGGTCCAGGTATTGGCGGTAGCTATAGGCAGCGATGCTCAGCCGAATATGCGACTTGTCCGTTCGGTGAATCGGTTCGATGGCGGAGCCACGCCGGGACACAGCGGCCAAGCTTACGCCGGCCGCGCAGGTGGCCTGGAGAAAACGACGGCGCGTCGTGGTCATGGGATCAAACTCCTGGATAAGAAAGCGAACACGAAAACACCAGTCTTTTCGAATATGCACGGTCCAGTTGGCATATGATGACAATAATGATTCCGATTGCAAGACTCTTCTTCGCGAGGCGATGCGGCCATGCGGTGGAAGCTATTAGTTTTGGGCGTTGTCGGACTGCTGCTTGTAGGCGGCGGCTTAGGCTATTGGTGGTCCATCCGGCAGAGCGACCAGTCTCTGCGCTTGCCCGGGGTCGTGGAGATTCAAGAGGTTCGTCTAGGTTCCAAGATCGGCGGCCGTGTTCTAGAGGTGCGAACGGCGGAAGGAGAAATCGAGCAAGCCGGCCGGATTCTGGTCGTTTTCGATGCGCCGGAGTTGCGAAAGCAAAGGGATCAATTGGCCGCTCTTTTGGCCAGCGCCGAGGCCGATTATCAAAAAGCCGAAAATGGACCGCGCCGGGAGGAAAAGGAAGCGGCCCTAGCGGCTTACAAGGCTGCGGAGGCTCGTTGGAGACGCGCCGAGAATGGTCCCCGCGAGCAAGAGATCGATCAGGCACGGTGCGAATTAAAGGCGGCCGAATCGGACTTCCAATTCGCTCAGCGAGAATTCGATCGCATCGCCCAACTGTACCAGGCGAAAACTGTCTCCCGCTCCGATTATGATGCGGCCCAAACGACTTTCGAACGGACGCGCTCACGCGTGGCTTTAAATAAGGCCAAATTGGATCTGTTGTTGGCCGGCAGCCGGCAAGAAGACAAGGACGAGGCCAAGGCCGAATTGGCGCGCCTCAAAGCGAATTACGACCTTCTGCAGGCCGGCACGCGGGAAGAAGACAAACTGGCGGCCAAAGCTCGACGAGACGAAGCCAAAGCCAAGCTGGCAGAAGTAGAAACCAACCTCGCGGAGGCTGTTATTAAAGCGCCGGCTCGGGCGCTTATTGAAGTGCTGGGGGTGCGCAAGGGAGATCTCGTCCCACCGAATACTCCCGTAATCCGCATTCTTTATGCCGACGATTTGTGGGTAAAAGTCTATGTGCCGGAGACCGACCTGGGCAAGATCAACGTCGGCCAGGCCGTGAAAGTGTCGGTTGATTCCTATCCCGGTGAAGAACTCGACGGCGAGATAATGCAGATTTCCAGCGCCAGTGAGTTTACGCCGCGCAATGTCCAGAGCGCCGACGAGCGTAAGCATCAGGTCTTCGGCGTCAAGGTGCGCGTCAAGGATCCGCGCGGCATCTTCAAATCAGGCATGGCCGCCGAAGTTCGCCTTCCGCTCCAGGGAGCGCCCCCGTAGATCGCTTCTTGAGGTCGGACCTAATGCAACCTTCTCTTACTGAATACCCTGCCCAAGTCGGCCGCAATCCGCATGCCGTCATTGACATCAACGGCGTGACCATTCGCTTCGGCAAGTTTACGGCCGTGGATCATGTAAGCATGTCGATAAGCAAGGGCGAGGTCTTCGGACTGCTGGGACCGAACGGTTCAGGTAAAACCACGCTGATCCGCGCTTTATGCGGCCTGATTCCGTTGGCGGAAGGCAAGGCCGGGGTGCTTGGTCATGACGTGGCGACCGATTCGGAGTTGATTCGCTCTTCCATCGGCTACATGTCGCAAAAATTCGCTTTGTACGAAGATTTGACCTCCAACGAAAACCTGGACTTCTACGCGGGGATCTACGGCCTTTCACAGTCCGAAGCCCGTGAGCGCAAAGCCGAGCTTATCCAACAAGTTGGACTGGGTCCTTACCTGGACCGGCTAGGCGGCCGGCTTTCCGGCGGCTGGAAACAGCGTCTTGCCTTGGCTTGTGCCTTGGTGCATCGGCCTCGGTTGGTGTTTCTCGACGAGCCTACGGCCGGGATTGATCCCGTGGCCCGCCGCGATCTGTGGGATTTGCTTTTCTACTTGTCGAGCGAAGGCGTTACTCTCTTTGTCACGACACATTACATGGACGAGGCGGAGCGCTGTGCGCGGGTGGGCTATCTTTACCAGGCCAGGCTTCTGACTGTTGGCGCCCCGAGTGATTTGAAGCATCTGGAGGGCGTTAATCCTCCCGGTACGCGACGGCTGGAGATTCTCGGTCCCGACGTCGGCCACTTACTGGAACGCATTCGCCATCGGCCAGGCGTATACCAGGCCACGATATTCGGCCAGGCGGTCCACGCGCTAGTCGATGCCAAGCGCTCCTTGCGCGACCTGGGGCTCGAAGGCGTGGAAGCCCGCGAAACGGAGCCCAGCCTGGAAGATGTCTTTGTTACGCTGTCTAGACAGCAGGACGAGGCCAGGAACGGCCGGGCCGGATGATGCGCTGAGGGGGGCGGAGTGGCGAGTTAATATGATTGAAAAGATCAAGAATGAACCGCCGGCGGGCCCTTGGGCGGAAAAGGCGCCCGTAACGGAGCTTGCTTCCGATCTAGTCGTTCCCACCTCGACTCAGCGTCCCGGTTCTTGGCAGCGCATTCACTCCATGGCTCGTAAGGAATTGCTGCACATCCTCCGCGATCGGTCCACGCTGCTGATGACGCTGTTTTTTCCCATCGTCGAGATGATAATGTTGGGCTACGCGATCGATACCAACGTTCGCAACATTCCGACGATCATTCTCGATCAGTGCAAAACCGAGGAAAGCCGGAGACTGTTGCGCAGCTTCGAAAACTCGGACGATTTTCAGATTGTCGCCTGGGCCGGAAATGATCAGGAATTGACACGAGCCATCGTGGCGGGCCAGGCCCGCGTCGGCATCAAAATTCCCGAAAACTACTCCCGGCAACTTCAAGCTGGAGAGACGGCCCAGGTGCTCATCCTCGTTGATGGCTCGGTTTCCAGCGTGGCCGGGGAAGCGGTGAACGTCGGCAATGCCATAGCTCTGCGTGAGTCGCTGGAGCGCAGCCTGGGCGGCAAACCCTTGCCCGTCGAAGCTCGGCCGCGCGTGCTCTTTAATCCGGACACACGCTCCGCCAATTTTTTCATACCTGGACTGATGGTGGTCCTTTCGCAGTTGATGGCCATAACCTTGTCGGCCAACGCCATTGTCAGGGAGAAGGAGAAGGGTACGCTTGAACAACTTTACATGACGCCTGTCCGGCCCTATGAGTTGATTTTGGGCAAGATGATGCCTTACTTGGTCCTGACGTTCTTGGAATTCTGTGGGATCGCGTTTCTGATGCGCACGGTTTTCGCGGTTCCCATTAACGGCTCCTTCATCACCCTCTTAGTGCTGACTCTGCCCTTTGTTTTGACCATGTTGGGTTGGGGCCTTTGGGTCTCCACACGGGTGAATACACGCGAGGGCGCCATGCAGGTGGCAATGGCCACCGTCATGCCGTGCATCTTCCTTTCGGGCTACGTTTTTCCGCTTGATTCCATGCCCGCGTTCTTTTGGTACGTGGCCCAAATCATCCCAACGACTTGGTTGATCGATGCCGCGCGAGGAGTCATCTTGAGAGGGGCAGGGTGGTCGGAACTTTGGGGGCACGGCCTTATCCTGTGCCTCATGGCCGCCATAGTGCTGGCGTTAAGCAGCTTGAGAATGCAGAAAAGGTTGAGTTGAATTATCAGTGCTAAGTTGCCTGTCACGGGTTTTGTTTCGGGCTGGTAGTGCCGGCCTCAGTCGGTTCAAACCGGCTGAAGCCGGCACTACGAAATGGAAAGGCACGATTTGACAAGCCGCTAAGGGAAGGGCGGCGTCATTGACACTCAAAGATGCTCAACGGCGCGGCGCCGGAGGGGTGGGGCTTCACCCAAACAAACCTTTCTAGCGCCGGACAATAACCACTCCAGAGATGCTCGTGACGGCGGCGCGTTTCCAGCCTTTGCGACAATTCATTGACAACTGACAACCAAGAACTGACCGATCAAGGCATCACTTTCCCGCGCGCGTGCAACTCCACTTTGCCGTCCTTCTTGAGGTCCGTGATCACTTGAAGCGTTCGAACGACTTCGCCGAGCTTGATGCCTTTCAGCTTTATGGTTAGGACATGGATGGGTTTGCTGTCCGTGGTGCTGTCGCTAACCGAGAGGCTCTCGTCCACGCCTTTGATTTCCGTAATCTTGAAGGGCTTGGCGCCGCGGACGATGACTTTGCGCTCGACCTCGGCGTCCAGGGCAATTTGACCCAGGTTGAGCTGCGTCGGGCTGATGGTAAGCGCGGCTTCAATTTCGACGGTTAGCGGGACGCGCACCTTGGGTGCGGAGGGGTTGTTGGTCTTTAGCCAGACGTCGGTGTACCACTTGCCGACTGGCGCATCGGCGCGCACTTTGGCTGTAAGCTCATAACTGACTTCGCTGGCGTCGCGGCGGGTTTCCTTGACCGCTGTTTGAATATAGTTGCTTTCGCTCTGCGCTTCCTGAATCTCAAAGCGGCTATTGCCCAGGAAGGAAACTTTGACCCTGCTGACAGGTTTGGAACCATGCTTGACCTGACCGAAGGCTAACATGTCAGGGGAGACCACAAGGTCATCGCGGCTGTTGGCCTGCATGACCAGGCGGACTTCTTCCCACTGCGGTTCGCTAAAGGTCACGAAAATAGTAATGACCTTGAGGCCGGTGAAGCGCGTCGTGTCCATGCGCCCAACCACGGCCGTTTCCTCGCCGGGCTTGAGGGTGTATTTCAAGACGCCGGCCGACGAACAAACCCCGCAAGAGACGCGCACGCTGGAGATGGCGATGTCGCTTTTCGTGTTATTCTTGATTCGAAACGGGTACGACAGAGTAGGCCCGCGCGACACCGACCCGAAATCCTTGGTGAGTTCATCAAAGGCTGTTTCCGCCCACGAGGCTGCCGCGGCGGTCCCCCCAGAATAGAGGCAAACCACCAAAATCAGACTGTAGCGAGACATGTTGACCTGTTCCCCGCTGCCTATGACTCCGCGCTCGCCTGGTGGCTGTGTGCCGCTAAAGAGAACGAGCCGTCCGGAGACTCTAATCATATCGCCCGCGGCGGGAGGTCAGTCAATCCGGGTAAGAGAGAATTGACCCGGCAGGGTGTGTGAAGGGCACACACTAAGGGCGCTCGCGTCGCTTCCGGTATTCCGGGTACTTTAGGTCCAGGACTCATAGGCCATAGGGTTTGCCGCGACGGTCCGGCATAGGTGGATCACTTTGCCCAATTAACCCCAGTTGAACCAAGGCAATCAGGATTCGGCCCTTGCCAGCACGGCGACAAAAACCTTGCCCGCTCCAGCCTTTTTGAGTGCCCTCGCGGCCTCGCTGGCAGTGCTGCCGGACGTCAAAACATCGTCCACCAGTAGGACGGTCTTCTTGGTCAGCTTGGGACTAGCGCGAGCCCGGAAGGCATCGCGCACATTGTCCCGACGATTGACACCCATGCGCTGGGTCTGCTGAGGCGTGTTGCGCTTTCGCCTGAGCAATCTGCCGAGGTAGGGGACCTGGAGCCTTATCGCCAGCGCCTGGGCGAGGGCCTCACTTTGGTTGTAACCACGTCGCAGCCGCTTGAACCAATGCAGCGGCACAGGAATAACAACCTGTGCACCTAGCTGGTGAAGGCTTGCCAGCGAAACCTCGGCCCACAACTTGCCGATCGCCTCGGCCAGGTCTTCTCCCGACAGTTGCTTGATTCGCAGGACGACTTCGCGGAGCATTCCTTCGTAGGGACCCAGGCGTAGTACGCGCTCGAAGTGAAAAGACTCCTTTCGGCAATGGGTGCAGCCGGAGTCCACTTGTACATACGGACCCACCGTCGCGGCACAGCGCGGGCAAACCGGTTGAGTAGAGTTGGAAAGCGAGCGCCGGCAAGAATCGCATAGACAAGCTTGGCTATCCGGCATCGGCCCGGTGCAACAGAGACAGGTGGCCGGATAAACGAGTTGCAAAAGGCCCTGGGTTAAGCCCTGGCTAAGCCGGACCAGCGGTTGGAGCATGGGGAACTTGGAGCTATCAGCGGTCAGCTTTTTGGAAACAGTATATTTGGTGCGACGCACTGCGATTCTACCCTGGGTCCAGGGAGAATAGCCAGTTTCAATTCATACTTCGATCTTTTGCGAATTGCTGATTTCTGACCGCTGATAGCCGACAGCTTCTTACGCCGCCCGCTTCAAAACCGTTTTTCCACAAGCTTTGGCGAGTAATGCCGGTGGAGACTCCTCGGGAAGTGCCAGCGTGGTTGGAGCAATGAAATAAGAATGCTCGATCGCATAGCGACCGCGAAGGACAGCATGACTGGTCGTGTCGGTAAACGTGAGCCAGGCGGAATTGGGTGGAAAGGACCAAAAGCGCTTGGGTCCTTTGTCTTGGAATTCCTCACTGCCTTTCAGGTAGTCGTGAAAGCGGAGCATGAATTCGTCGTAAGTTGAGCGCTTCGATCGAGTCGGATGGAAAAGACCGATCATGCCCTTGCGCAGGCGGTCGATCAAAGGCAACCCTTGTGTGTAAGGCAGTCCTGCCTTGGCGCCATAGCGCGCAAGCAATTTGGCGAAGGGATCGGAGGTGACCCAGATGCGCGGATCAACGGGGTTGATGTTCACAAAGAGCCGCAGGATTCGCTGGCCGTTGGTCGGCCGGCTGGGAAAGGCATCGACGTGCAGGAGATCGTTGCGCGCCTTGTGGCGAAGGCGGCGGGTGGCTTCTTCTTCCGGCCGGTAGCTGACGCGGTCGAGTTGCCAGCCCCGACTATAGCGAGGAAACGTATTGCTCATCCAGGTGGTCGCGCTTCTCGAAAAAGAGGCAAAGAGGTCGCGCAGCCGGTCGGCGTGTTCCTTGGAGGTGCGTGCGAACCCACTTACCTTATTGGTATGTGGATCGTAGCTAATGTTTTTGTGCGCCCGATTGGCCAACTTTTGCTGCAACAGAAAGAGCCGGTCATCCCCTTGGAGCAGAGGAAACGGACAGTTGACATAATAGAGAACTTCGCCGCGTTCGAGCCGTTCCTCAAACGAAGACGCCATTCCGGCAGCCGGGGCAGGCGACGCCAACTGAGAATGATCGGCGGGCATGAATCAGCCTCCGTCGTTCCGTTTCCATCCGCTTAAATCGGGGGTAAACCGCCTCACCAAGGCAGTTTGTCGGCAGGGGCTATAGCCGAAGAGCCGATGTTGGGCAAGGGAATTCTTGGCAGAGGAAATGAGCTGGCATTGTCATCCGTTTCGCGCCCGCCCTGAAAATACATTGAAATGAGTTTAACCCCACCCCTGCGGCGCCGCTCCAATGAGCGTCTTTGAGCGTCATTGACGCCGCCCCTGGTTAGAGGGCCCGTCAATCGTGCCTTTGGGGTTGGTAGTGCGGGGCTTCAGCAGGTGACAGGCGCTCAGCGGGCGCGAAATGATAAACGTGGGATGTTAATGGCCGTTTACGCCATTCGGGATAGCGCCATTTGCGAGCAATTGACGAGGTAATCGGAATATGAAACGAGTGGGTCCGTCAGGCAAATTGACATAGCGGATATCGCCGCCCTGGACGTGGGCCAGCCGCCAGGCTGTCGGTAAACCAAGCCCTCGGCCCCTGCCTGCCTGGCGACCGGAATAGAAAGGGTCAAAGAGATGTTCCGTCTGCCCCGCCATTAGACCGGGGCCGCTATCTTCTACGACCACTTCGACCAAGTCCGGTGCGGATGTCTCCAGCCGGAGAGCCGCCCAACCATCCATCGGCGCTGCTTCAATGGCGTTGCGCAGAAGACAAGTCAAGGCAGTGCGAACCTGGACGGGGTCGGCTTCCACGGGCAATCGTGTCGCCGGTTCGGGACAATGAACCTGCACGCGCCTCTCCTGGGCCAGTTCTTGTAGCGATTGCGCGGCCTCGCGCATTAGGCTGGCCAGGTCGATAGTCTGTTTGTGTGGTTGGGGTGGGCGAGCGAAGTGCATGACCTCGACGAGGAGGTGATGAATTCGCTGGGCATGATTAACAATCGTTTGCAGCGAACGCTGGCGTTCCGGGTCGTGTTCATGACTAAGAAGATATTGGGCCTGGCCGGAAATGACCGCCAGTGGATTATTGATTTCATGACCCGCGCCCGCGGCAAACTCCGCCAGGGCGGTAAGCTTTTGGTTTTGCAAACGTTCCGGTTCGCCTGCCTTTAGTTTTTCAAAGGCGCCCTGAAGACCGTCTAGATCTTCCTCGATCCTTTGCAGGACCGGCTCATGACGCAGCCGCCGGTTTTCAACCGTCAAACTCAACAGGTCCTCAAGCAGCGGCATATCATGAGGAGACTGCCATTCACCTGGCTCCCATCCAGCCCTGGTATGGGCGGCCAATTCATGCCGAACGGAATCGAGATCGCTTGGCGACAACGACAAAACCTGAGCCAGGTCCGGGACATTGTCACCGACCGGCAAAGCCAGACCTTCTCCCTGCTCCTGACAGAGAAGAACAGCCAACTGAACCGTTCGGAACAGGGATAAGTCGGCTCCCAATTTTTCCGCCACTTCGGCCGGAAGGCCGAGATTGGCCGTCACGGCTCCCAACCAGGCAGGCAACCGCCAGCGTCGATTCAGTCGGCGAGCGATGGCGGCATGGTCGCCGCCCCAGAGCTTACCTTGAAGAGGAGACGCTTGGCGCATCCAATTCGGCTCCACCAAACAAGCCGCTACCTTATCAGGCTCGACCGCACTCGCCGCTAACCATCCAAGCGGCGCCAGGAGACCGGCAATCCAAGCGACTTCCCCAGCGCGGTAGCCCGTAATTTGGGCCAGGCGCCGGGCGCACTGGGCATATTGCCGGCAAGAGAAATAGACTGGACGAAGGACTTCACAGCCCCAGTCGGCAAAGCCTTCGGGCCTGTTGTTGAGGCCGTTCCAAGCCGCCAAAGGGACGGTTTCGTGGTAAAGAAATGAGGGAAAAGAGACTTCGTGAGGATTTGCGCTTGACCCAAGTCCGTGGCGCACCACTAGAAGGACGGCGCCGGGATCGGACCGCATTACCTTCCAGGCATCGGTCGGAGAGGACCGCGTTAGTGCCAGCAATGAAGCCGCACTCGGACACAGCCACGCCAATTGCGTGATCGCCTCACCCAGTGCCAATGGCTTCACCTCGATCGCTCCTTCGATCAGGTTTCGTCGTCCGTTGTCCGTGGTCAGTTGTCAGTTGCAAAGAAATCCTATGAACTGGATTTTGCAACTGAAAACTGACCACTGACAACTGACTGGCTTCACGCCGTTGTCGAAATCGTTTCGATCTCGAGCAGTGAGCACATCCGGTCGATGAGTTCTTCGATGTCGAACGGCTTGTGGAGGAAATCGTCGGCGCCGGAAAGCTTCAATTCGTGGATCTTGTCCTCCTCGATCATGCCGCTGATGCACAGGATGCGCACGTCTTCGAGGTTGCCGTCGCCGCGGACGCGGTGGCAGACTTCCTTGCCATTGATGTCGGGCAGCATGACATCGAGCACGATCAGGTCGGGCCGGTATTCCTTCACCATCATCCCGGCGTCGAAGCCAGTGGTGGCGATGCGCACTTCAAAGCGGCCGTCTTCCTCAAGGACCTTGGTCATGAGTTCGACCAATTCGGCATCGTCGTCCACCAGCAGCACCTTGCGCTTGCCGCTTTCCAGGGCGTCGGTCGGTATGCCGTTGTCCTTCATGAATTTATAGAGGGCCTCGCGCGGAATACGGCGAAACCGGGAGCCGGGGACGCGGAAGCCTTTGAGTTGGCCGTTGTCGAAGCAGCGGATAATGGTTTGTTGGCTGACCTTACAAATCTTGGCAGCCTCGCCGGTCGTGAAAACAGTCTTCATGCGTTTATCATCCCTTGCTGGCCTGGGGCCAGTCGCACGAGTTTGGTCCTCGGAGGGTCCCTCCGTTGTAGACGCCGAGGACCGGGATCATCCCTGACATGCCTCTGTCAGTCCGTAACGGCTCCCGACCGCAATGGGTGCGCGGCGGCTTTGCCGTTTGAAGGGGTGGTTAGGTTAAGCTAAGCCGGGTCCAAAAGTTGCGTTGACGAAGGTGAAGGGTTACCAATCTTTCCACCTACGCGCGATTATAACCAACTTGTCAAACGTGTCAACGCGAACCTTTTACCCTGTTTCGCTGTAACTCGTTTACTTATTCGTATTTCCTACCCAACCCCCGTTTCGGCGGTTTCCGATCCCCTTTTGGCAAGGCTCCCAGTCGCCTGGTGGTAGGCTTTCGGTGTCTTGCCTCTCTTCCCTCTCCTTATCGGAATACCAAGTCACGCTGATTGCATTTATTTTCCCAAATTGCCAAATCCGCGCAGTCACAGGGCATCATTGCCGATGCGAAAGGGCGGCTGGTGGATTATCGCCGTCCTCTCACCTGGCCCTCTGGCTCAATTCTTGTGTGGGACCAGCCCGGCGGCGAGCTTTGCCCGCGTTACAGTTTCCAGGCCCCCCCTGGGCGACAAACGGCCCGACCCTGTTGATCAATTGCTGCTGATCCACAGGGTCGGAGCCTGATCCTCAGGATCCAGGGGGTGATCAAGAGGGTTTAAGTCCTCATTCCCATTACGCTTACGCAAAGGGCAAAAACTGAGCTCTTTAAGCGGGAGAGTAAGCGAGCATGATCAACAGGGTCAGTAAGCTATCGCGTTGAGTTGCTTGGCTTCCCGCAACCTGCCGTTCGTTCCGATGAACACCGGCAAACAAATGAAATCGCCAACCGGTGGAATTCCTCTAATTTGCCGCGTTTCTAAGCAAAATATCCCTTAAAATTTTGCTTTGTGGGACAAAGGCAGAGGGGTTATAAATGGGGGCCTGACAGAGGGTAGGCACTTGAGCTAGAGGGTCCAGCTCCAAGCCCAGGCATGCCTCATCCTTGACGGCCCGCCAATCATTTGGCGAACTAGGCCCGTTGTTGGCGGCCTATCAAAGACAATCAACGATAATAAGACGGCTGACGAAAGGTATCGAGCGCCACGACATGAGTTTGGTTTATGAATCGGAGGATTACAAACCTTTCCCTATGCTGATCGACTATGAATAGTTCAAATCCAGTGGCCCCGACTGTTTTTCGAGAGAAGCCTCTCGGCGGGAACGTCGAAGGGCTTTCTCATTTCGCGGACGGGAGTTGCAGCTTCAAGATCGTGTTCAAATAGCGCGGCGCGAACGTCCGACGTTCCAGCGGAATTGACGCAACATCTTTGGCCTCTGCACGTTGCGTGGTTCAAATCCCGTCGCCAGTTCAAGCGGACGTTCAGCGGGTCGGTTAACTTTAGGTTTGCGACTGCGTCATTTGATTGAAGGCGCTAACCGTCGAGTGGGGCCACGCACCTATGCCTGAAGATGTAATCAGCTCTGGGCCTGGCGCGGATGGGTCAATCTGCAAGAAGAATTTGAACCTCACCAAACCGAAAGACCTGCTCGCGACTGCCCCAAGGCTACTCCCAATAGAACTGGGGAGTAGAATTGAACATTCAATTTGACTTGCCTTCGTTTTCCGGTGCTTTTTAAGGGTCTTCCGGGACAAAGTGAAGGACGAAACTCCCGGATTGTCCCGGCGAATTGTCCCGTTCCGCTGAATTGCCGAGAGCTCTTCCGAAACTGGGTAAGAAAATGAAGAAAGACGCAACATTCAAGTGGGATGACAAGGACTTTGTTAGTTTCTATACAGATTCAGCAAACTTCATCGTGCTAGAAAGACAACGATCTATCCGAATCCTGCTTGGGATTGTAGCATTTCATTTTCCGAGCCTGTCGGGCCTTCAAATTCTCGACCTTGGGTGCGGCGAAGGAATTATCACAAAATATATTTACGACAAGTCCCCCAGTAACAATTTCTACCTCCTCGACGCTTCCGAGGAGATGCTGAACAAAGCAAAGGCGAATTTAAGCGGCAGTAGCAACATATCTTTCTGCCACCGGACCTTTGAAGATTATTTCACGTCGCAATCGGAAGACTGGAAGTATGACTTGGTCTTTTCCGCCAATGCGATTCATCATCTTGATTTTGCGCAGAAAACGGCATTGTACACCAAGATCTACAAAGAGCTGAAGCCTGGCGGCTTATTCCTAAACATCGATGCAGTCCATCCGAGTTCAGCCCACAGTGAGGAAATACAATTTCAAATGTGGCGAAACTGGATGAATGAAACGTTAGAAAAAAATGGGAAAGAGAGCGATCTTGGAAAGTACGACAACATCCCGTCCCTATACAAAAACAATCTCGAAGACAGACCGAGTGGTCTCTGGGACCAGCTACAGGCATTAAGCAGATGCGGGTTCCGGGATGTGGATTGTTTCTACAAGTACAGCATTTTTGCAGTATTTGGCGGTACAAAATAGCAAAAAACGTCTAACAATGGGACGCAGTACCAACGTCTGGTTGGACTTGTTCAACATCGAGTTACCCAAGAGACGGTGCAGCAGACGGGCGCCGTAGGACGCCGTTGCGCGGCATGCCGTCCCCCAGCGGCCCCGGTCTGCTGAGTGGTTTGTTACGGTCGCGTGCCATTGGGCAACTCGACAATGGACCGGCGTAACCCTGCTTCCCAGCCCCGGATACCGGCGATGAAAAGTTCAATAGCCGTCTTGTCGCCCCGACTTTTGCCCTACCCAGTTTTCCCAGAGGGGCGACTGGCGACGGGATTTGAACCTGTCACGTGCCCATTCATTTCCGTTCTAATCCGCCGAACACCGTGTCAATTAAAGCGTCGATATAGGCGTCGGACAGGCGGGTAGCATCACCATCATAGGGGAGCAGCAGCCGGTGATAGAGCGGGCCGTAGAGCGCGTCGAGCACGACGTCGGGATCGAGGCCTTCGCGGAGTTCGCCGCTGGCAATCCCGCGGCGCACGATCTCGCGGGAAATCTTCCGGCGAGCCAGCAGCCAGCGATCGGCCAGAGTCTTGCGCAATGCTTCATCGATCTGGGCCCGCCCGATCAATGGTCGCAGGATCTTTCCGTGATGCCCCCGGAATGATTTGGCCACGAGGCGCATCGAAACTGCGAAGCTTTCGCGAGCCGTCGCGCGGTGCTCCACGGGCGCGGTCCTATTCACTTCGTCGAGCACCGCATCCACAACGACAGACCAGATGTCGGGCCAGCGCCGATAGATCGTCGTCTTGCCGACGCCGGCACGAGCGGCAACGCCCTCGACAGTCAGCCCGTCGAATCCCAGTTCCAGTCCCAATTCCAACGCCGCATCGAGAATGCGGCGGGTCGTCCGCGCATCGCGCGGTCGCCCGGCGGCCTTGGCATCGTCAATCGTGTCGACCTTCTTCATCATGAATGCTCCTGTCGTAAGCGGTCTCCGGACATCCGAGTGCATGCAGGCCAGGGAAAAATGTCCCGGAGCGACGGAAAAATCCGCTTGACTAAATACGGAACGTACCGTATCGTATTGATGCTGTCAAGGTTTTTGTGTGAACAGTCAATCAACGTGAATTTTTTCGTGCGGGAGGGACGAAGGCGACAGAATAGCTTCTGGCCCCTTTTGCCCCTCCTGACCCCATTCGCCCCTCCCAGGGGGGAGGGGCGGCCTCGTGATTGGCATCTTCAAAGGAGAATGCGATGAGCAATCCAGTCAAAAAAGCCGCTCTTGTCACGGGCGGGTCAGGTGGGATCGGGCGGGCGGTCGCCACGAGGCTCGCGGATGACGGATTCGCCGTCACCGTGCACTACTCCGGAAACGCCGCCAATGCCCAACAGGTCGTGGACGAGATCAAGGCCCGGGGCGGACAGGCGATTGCCGTTCAGGCGGACGTCACCGATGCCACCCAGGTCGAACGCCTCTTCCGGGAGTCCGCTGACGCTTTCGGCCGGATTGATGTGGCGGTGAACACCGCGGGCATCATGCCGCTCTCTCCGATCGCCAAACTCGATCTTGAGGTGTTCGACAAGGTGATCGCCACCAACCTCCGCGGCACCTTTTTGGTACTGGGGCAAGCGGCCCAGCGCCTTTCGCCGGGTGGTCGAATCATCGCTTTCTCCAGCAGCGTCATCGCCAAGGCGTTCCCGACTTACGGCCCGTACGTCGCATCCAAGGCCGGCGTCGAGGGGCTCGTACACGTTCTGGCCAATGAACTTCGCGGTCGCAGCATCACAGTCAACGCCGTGTCGCCGGGGCCGGTGGCGACCGACTTGTTCCTCAAGGGCAAGACCGACGCGCAGGTCGAACAGTTGAGCAAGATGCCCCCGTTGGAACGACTGGGCCAGCCCGAAGACATCGCGGGCGTGGTGTCGTTCCTCGCCGGTCCCGACGGCGGCTGGGTGAACGGCCTGGTGCTTCGAGCAAACGGCGGGTTTGCGTGATCCGAAAAAACGCACCCCAGTTTCACAAGGCGACCGAGTTGCCTGTTCCCGCTTCCTGGGCGGCGAACGGGTCTAGCCTCGCTATGAGCCGGACTATGAGCGAGTGACAAAACGATGGTCGATCAGGGGACGGTATTCCTGGATCGAAAGCAAGTCGAAGCCCAAGTTCCTGGTCCGCCGGAGAGCTTCCAAGACAACCTGGAATCATAGGAGATCGAACATGTATGCAGTAACGGGAATTACCGGGCAGGTCGGCGGCGTCACCGGACGCGCTCTTCTCAGTACGGGCTTATCCGTTCGCGCCGTCGTGCGCGATGCGGCCAAGGGCGCCGCCTTGAAGAAGTGTGGCTGCGAGGTCGCCCTTGCCGACATAAATGATGCCCCGGCGCTGACCGCCGCTTTCACGGGCGCGAGTGGCGTGTTCGTGCTGATCCCATCGAACTTCGATCCCGAGCCAGGCTTCCCCGAAGTCAGGGCCATCATCGCCGCCCTGGTGACGGCAATCAGCGCCGCCAAGCCGCCGAAGGTCGTCTTTCTTTCGACCATCGGCGCGCAGGCGACTCAGCCGAACCTGCTCTACCAGCTCGGCTTGGTCGAGCAGGCGCTGGGCGCCCTGGCAATGCCGGTCTGCTTCCTGCGGGCTGCCTGGTTTATGGAAAATTCAGCCTGGGACGTCGAACCGGCGCGTGATAGGGGCGTGATTTCCAGCTTTTTGCAACCGCTCGATAAACCGGTGCCAATGGTGGCGACAGCCGACGTCGGACGCGTCGCCGCGGAGCTGCTCCAGGAGACCTGGACCGGCCGGCGAATTATCGAACTCGAAGGGCCAGCTCGCGTGACTCCCAACCAGATTGCCGCGACGTTCGCCGAAATGTTCGGCCGCCCGGTTCGGGCCGAGGCTGTTCCTCGCCAAACTTGGGAACAGCTTTTCAAGTCACAGGGCATGAAGCATCCGGGATCGCGCATCCAAATGCTCGACGGCTTCAACCGAGGATGGATCGAATTCGAGCAGAACGAAACCATGCGACGAAAAGGGCGGATCGGATTGAAAGAAGTTCTGACGGGATTGGTAGGCGTGGAATGAACCGCCGGCCTAATGGCGTCAAACGCCGTTTTCACGATGCTGCGAGTAACGTAACGAGCGCCGATCCAAACCTCAGTCGTTCCCGCCAGAAAACTCGCAGTTCCATTTCGCAGGAACGGCGGCGTTCGAGTTGCACGGAACGGTTTACCGGCATTCGTAAGATCAGATTGCCATGGGTTTTGCGTGATCCAGTCGCCTTTGTAACCCGCTTTCCCAGCCCCGGACGCCGGCAATAAAAAGTTCAATAGCCGTCTTGTCGCCCGACTGTTTTTCTCGCATCGTTGTTTTGTGGCTCTTTCTTGGGGTTTTACCTGGTTCAATCGCAAAGTTGAGTTTTCACTATTTATAGCCTAACTCGTCACAGCTTCTTTCGCCGTAATAACTTGACGAGTTCAAATCCTGTTGCTTGTTTGGCAAGGCGAACCCCGGCCGGATAATTATTTGGACGATTTGTCGAATTCCGGTCCTTCCGTTCGACTAGATAGTGAAGACTGGGAACTCGGCCCGCCCGAGGACCGTTACTAAAGGCGGCATCCTGAGCTACCTTGCGGGAAACCTGTGCGGAGGTGTGAGGGAATGGGAAAGCTCGTATTCGGAATGATGCAATCGCTCGACGGCTACGTCGCTGGCGCATCGGGCGGGCCTGGATCGGACGGCTACGTCGCCGGCCTCGCGGGCGGGCTGGAATTGCCGCCGCCCGGTGTTTTGCTCAGTCGTCATTTCAACGATTACGTCCGCGGCCTGGGCGGCAGTTTGTGCGGTCGTCGTATGTACGAAGTAATGCGTTACTGGGACGAGGATCAGCCGGAGTGGGAGGTGGTCGAGCACGACTTCGCGGCGGCGTGGCGGGCGCGGCCGAAATGGGTCGTGTCACGCTCGCTCAAGTCGGTTGGCGCGAACGCTACGCTCGTGGCTGGCGACGTCGAAGCGTTCGTGCGCCGGCTGAAGGCGGAAGTCGAGGGCGAAATCGACGTCGCCGGGCCCGAACTCGCGGGGTGCCTCACCGACTTCGGTCTAATCGACGAGTATCGTCTCTACTTCCGCCCGTTTGTGCTTGGCCACGGCAAGCCGTACTTCGCCGGTGCCAGGCCGCCCCTCCGATTTATCGCCGCCGATCCCGTCGGCGAGGATGCGGTTAGGCTGACGTACGTCCCTACTTGATCACGCTCTCCCGCCGGCCCAGTGCAGTCGGCCTCGCCTCAAATAGGGTGATCCACCTCGATGGTTATAGAAGAACTGCTTGAACCCTCCGTTTGGTACAGTGATCGCCGCCACGGACCATTCCGGAATTGCTGCCAGGAGAAATCATGCCTCAGTATTTGGTTGCTATTCACCACCCCGACGACTACGATCCGTCCGTCGAGGACGAAGCGATGGGTCACGATATCGACGTGCTCAACGAAGAGATGATCGCTGCGGGTATCAGGGTTTTCGTAGGCGGTCTGCACCCGGTAAAAAGCGCGAAGTCGCTACGGGCGCACCCCGGTGGTAAGGTACTCATCACCGACGGGCCGTACCTGGAGACCAAAGAGCACATAGGCGGTTTTTGGGTGCTGGAAGCCACTGATATGAACGAGGCACTGGAGTGGGGGCGCAAGGCCGTGGTAGCCTGTCGCGCGCCGGTCGAGGTGCGCCAGTTTCACTCATTTTGATCCAACGGAGGCAACGGAGTGCCCTGGAGACAGTGCAGATCGCGGCGATTGTAGTTCGCACCGAAAAGAATTTCCGTTTCATGTCGATTCGCCACAGTGCTGTTCGCCAACATGTTACACACGAGGAGGGTTGACATGCGCTTTATCAGTGTTTTCACACACGGACCATCCCAGCGCCACCCGACGGAGGCCGAGGGGGCAGGAATGCTCAAGCTCATTGAAGAGGGCATGAAGGCGGGGTGGCTGATCGAATGCGAGGGCGTGGACGATGACACTTCTGGCGTTCGCGTGCATAAGGATTCGGGCGGTAAGGTCACGGTCACCGATGGCCCTTTCGCCGAAGCAAAAGAGGTCATCGGCGGCTACGCCCTCCTCAGCGCTGCGAGCAAGGAAGAAGCTGTCGAATACACGCGGCGTCTCCTCGAACACGTCTACCAGGGAGCTTGGGAGATTTACCAGCTTTTCGGGATGCCGACGGGAGAAAGACAGTAGTTATTCGGAACCAGATTTTCAGAGGAAGTTCCGTCGCAAGTGCCGAATTCAGGTCGGACTGGCTGTTTTCGAGTTGCCGCCACCGCCATGATCCCCAGCCGCGTACGCCGGCGACAAAAAGTTCAATAGCCGTCCAGTTATCTCGAATGTTGCGGTGGCATTGGACTGATGTTGGGGTCGTGTACTATTTTGATTCGATGTTGGAAAAAATCCTGTCGCCCACGATGCCAAACCGCACGGTGTACGCGAGTAGTCACACTGACGATAGGGATTGAACAGTTCGCATCGACGTACCCGTCAATTCGAATGTGACTAATCGCCGTCGGTGTGTCGGACCGAAGCGCGCATCATACCGCGGACGCGAGTAGTCACAATGTTAGCATGTGGAGTCCTCCTGTAGCGGTGCGTCAACGCGATCCTCATCAAGGAGTTGATTGGGCTTCTGGTTGAACGGATGGCCGGCCGATGGCGTTAGTTGTTTGGCAGCGACGAAAAGCGGTTCTGGTCGTGCCTTGCGTTTGGCCAAAGCCATGCGGAGTCATCCAGTGCGAACGTCGCCAGAGAGAATAGCGTCAGGCGGAAAATACTTCAACGGACTGCGAACCCTCCCCCGAATACGGGGGAGGGAACCAGAGAGCGAGCACGCAACGACGGAAATGCTCTCCCATGACCACACGGTCATTCGCTCTTGCTCGGCTCCGGGGGCATCGGGAAGCGTTCCTGGATCCACGCTTGCCACCGCGGCGTTTCGCGGGCGACGGTTCCGGCCGCCTGATCGCCGTAATGGTAGAGGCTCAGCGCAACCATGATCGGGCCGCCGCAGTTGAAGGCGCCAAGGGCGGCTACGCCCGGCCCCGGCTGGTCGATCCGCATCAGCGCGTCGTACGGACTCTGGCTGATGTACTCCGCCACGCCGCTGAGCGTCGGGGCACCCGCGGGCGCCGTCCAACGCTGCCCGACGCTCACGCCTTTCACACCCAATGCCACGGTCAGCGTTTCCCACGCCTCCGCTTCGGTTCCCGCGACGGGAGCCACGAACTGCATGAGCGCGGAGCGTTGGCCGCGGAAGTGCGTGAGATAGATCCGCAGGGTGCGGAAGAAGCCGGGCCAACCCAACCCTGCGGATTCAAGTTGGTTGTCCCAGTCGTCGGTGCTGGCGAAGAGGCTATGCACCACACGGACGATGCACACGCCACCCGCGCGCGCTTCGACGCTCCACTCGGTTGCCATGGGCGGCGAGCCGCCCCATCCTTCGCCCTGCGCGGAAAACAGCCGCGGCGGGTCCCAGGCCGTCACCACGGAGCGGGACTCCATGCCCGGGCCGAAGTTCAACGTCACCGCGACGGGCTTCCCGCCCTGCTCCTCGAACTTAGCGGGCACGAACCAGGACGAAATACCCGGCCCGGTGGCGATGGCCTGCCAGACTTCCTCCGGCGTGCCGGGGACCTCGACTTCAACCTGGATGGAACGGCGTCCGGAGTCTTCTTTCTTCACGCTCATGACGGCTCCTTGGGATCGGATTTCTGCGGCAGAGGGTGCGACACGACCACCAGGCGATGCGCGCGGCCACCTGGTGCGGATTCATCGTGATACTTCAAAACGAGTTTCGTGATGGCCTCGGTTAGTTCGTTACTGAAAGCCGTCGCCTGTTTTGGCGGGGGAAACTGTCTAACTCAGACCCCGCCCAGCATCCGCCTTTTCGCAGGCATCGACTCGACCTACCGCCGTGTCCACCTAACGTGCCTTGCAGCTGGCCCGGCAAGTGAACGCGGTCGTTAGCCCATGCCCTCGACGAGGACAGCCTCTACAATCGACTGGCGCATTTGCTTTATTCTGCGGTCTGGCCGTTCGCGAAGCCAACGCAATGCATGCGGACCAACCCATACCTGAGGATCGGGCTTGCTTGGGTTAGCGGAACGATTGGGACCGGCAGGCGCGTACGGAATCGTCGGGTTACGCCATTGGATTATTGAATTCGAGTAATTCTTCTGGAAATACTTCCGCAGATGTCCGTATCGCTTCTCCAGCCCCTTGACACTTGACGCCGGAAAGTCGCCGCTCGCCATCGAGGAGACCGCGATGCGCCCTTCCGTAATCACCGCCTCATCCATTTCAGAGCGAAGAAACTGGATCGTCGAGTACTCGGACCGGCAGTACCAGTCCTTGCATGAAGGAATGTACTCTGCCTTCAGCTTAGCTATGTCGCTTGTGGACCAAATGATGCAGTAGTAGTCGTTAATGTCGGCGAGCGATCTCGCAGTCTCTGGAGTTTCCGTTTCCCACCGAGGCCCGGCGATGAAATGAATCGAATTATCGCTGACGAGCAACTGCTCGAATTCGCGTTCGTCAGCGGGATGCATCGCAAAGCGGACTTGGCTACGCATATGGTTCCGATTCTGTGGGCTAAAAACCGCGGTTCACCTCCAAGGACGCGTTGGAAGACCGATCGGCCTTCGCCCAAGGCGCCCGCGGCCTTGTCAGGTGCAACCGCATGTTAGGCGGGGCGACGCCGCCGACGCTGCGATGCCGCACGATCGACCACCGACCCGCGGCCGGCGCGCGCGAAGGGCACGCGATTGCGAGCGATGGCCTCGTCGATCAGGCCCGCGACCACTGGACGAGCGAGTGTGGATGCGCCCTCCACGTGAATCCAGCGCGTCTGGCCGCCGGACCCCTGCAACAACTTCTCAGGATCCGGCAACCCCTTGCCACGATTGAAGTAGAGCCGAACGCCGTCCGCGCTCCCGCGGATGGCAAGAACGCCCTCGTACCCGCGCTCGCTCGGTGAATAGCTGATGACGAAGCAGTCGCGATATTCATACACCACCTCATGGGCGGTGGGCAGACGCTTTCGCAGCGACCGTCGCATCGCGCCTACGAGCCGCAGATACGCGGGCGCGAACTTGGCGATACCCGCACGCACCTGGGCTTCCGCCGATCGTCGCGCCGCCGCAGACTGGGCGCTGCCGGGGACCTCGACTTCAACCTGGACGGAACGGCGTCCGGAGGCTTCTTTCTTCACGCTCATGATGGCTCCTTGGGTTCGGATTTTTGCGGCAGAGGGTGGGCCACGACCACCAGGCGATGCGCGCGGCCGCCGGGGGCGGATTCATCGTGATACTTCGAAACGAGTTTCGTGATGGCCTCGGTGAGTTCGTTGCTGAAAGCCGCCCGGTCCGTCGCCGACCGGAAGCGAACCTCGGTATCCACCGCCAGGGTCGCCAGGCGTTTGCCCGCCTCTGTCGCATGACGAACGAGGTCACCCACCTCGCGGACGACCCGTGCGCCCAGGGCGATGAGATAGCTTGCGGACAGCCGATCGACTTCCCGACTCGGATCGACGGCGACCGGGCCCATCGCGCTCGGCGAAACGACGTAGGAAGCAGCCGTCGCCACGAGCAGCCGTTCCGTCAGCCCGCCCCACTTGCGTTCCTGGGCCAGCCGCACCAGCCCGTGCGCCTCCAGCGCATGCAGATGGTAGTTGACCTTCTGCCGAGCCAAGCCGACCCGCGTGGCCAACGTCACCGCCGAGGCGGGTTCGGCCATCTCGGAAAGGAGTCGACTCCGTATGGGCTCCAAGGCCACCGTCGCCGCGGCCGGATCATCGATGACTTGGATGTCGAGCACGAGGAGATGGTAGCCTTGACAACTATTGTTGTCAAGCATGGATCAAGGCTTTTTCTGGCGAATTCGCGGAGTCGATGGCGAGCCGCGGAATTGTGAAGTTGCGGCGAGGTCTCGTCCTCTGGCCGCTGGCCGGGCCGGCGCGCGCAACGGCCCGGCGTGCGTCGGTTTCATCGACCGAGCTGAACGAGATTCGCATACTCGGATCGAATGCGTATTCCCATTGTCAGCCTGTCGCTGTTGAGAACCGCGAGGCAATTCGAACCACGTCAATGATGGATGACTGCAATGCAAGAGCCCTAACCCCGATGAGAAAAAGTTCAATAGCCGTCTTGTCGTCCCGGCTGTTTCGTAGCATCAAATCCCGTCGTTGGTTGCGAATGCGACTGGCGATGGGATTTGAACTTTTTCGGACCGCTGGCACTCGGCAACGTGGCTGCGTAGACTGTCCCTGTCCCAGGCCAGGAGAGATCCTCATGCAAGACGATGTCGTGGCGTTGTTCGCGTACGACCGCTGGGCCAATACCAAGGTCCTCGACGCCTGCCGCAAGCTGACCGCCGAACTGTATGTCGCGGAGCCGGTCCCGGGGTGGTCGTCGGTGCGCTCGACCATCTACCACATCGCCCTGGTGACCGAGTTCCACCTGCGCACGCTGGCCGGCGATCTGGATGAAAGTATCCCGACCGAAGCCGACCTGGCCACGGTGGACGATGCGGCCCGGTTGCTGGAGCGTGCCTACCGCCGCTTCGAGGAGCTGCGTCCCACGCTCACGCCGGAGTGGCTCAACACCCTGCTGACGCTGCGCCCGCCCGGCTTCACAGCGACCCTGCCGCGGTGGGCGATGCTGCGCCACATTGTCAATCACTCCACCTACCACCGCGGTCAGGTCGCTTCCAAGCTGAAACGGTTCGGGATCGAACAACCGGTCACCGACTTCTTTTTTTGGGTGATCGAGCAGATTCCCCAGGCGACATAAACCGCAAACCAAGATTGCCAGACCCGAATACCGGCGATAAAAAGTTCTAACGGTGTCCAGTCGCCCCGACTCTGCGTAACATCAAATCCCGTGGTTGGTTGCAATTGCGACTGGCGACGGGATTTGAATTCTTAAGGGGGCAACGACGGATTCCAAGGTCCGAATAGAATCAAGGTACCGATTTCGCCTGTGAACTGATTTTTCCATAGGAACCAACAACGCCCACCGCTTGGCGTTAAACGATCGACATGAAACTCGATGCCTCCATAACGATCCGCGACCGGATCGACGATCTCTACCGTTCCGACTCGCGTGGCGTGTTTGCTTCACTGGTCCGATTGCTGAGGGATTTTGATCTGGCGGACGATGCCATGCACGAGGCGTACGCAGCCGCCGTGGAGATTTGGCCACGAGATGGGGTGCCGGCCAATCCGAGAGCCTGGTTGATCTCCACGGGAAAATTCAAGGCGATCAATTCACTTCATCGGCAAAGCCGCCTGAAGGCACTTCAGCCCGAAATCGCTTCGCGAGTCGACGAAGTGGCCGATGAAAATGCGGCCCGGGCCGCCACGGAGATCGAAGACGATCGATTGCGTCTCATCTTCACCTGTTGCCATCCCGCCATTGACCCACAGCTGCAGGTGCCGTTGACGCTTCGCGAGGTCTGCGGACTGACGACCGAGGAGATCGCCCACGCGTTCTTGACTTCCAAGGCGACGATGGCCCAGCGAATTGTACGCGGCAAGTCGAAGATCCGTGATGAACAAATCCCCTTTGTCGTTCCGTCTCTGGGGGACCTACCCGAACGGCTCGACGCGGTGCTTTCCGCCATCTATTTGGTGTTCAACGAAGGATATGCTGCCTCGCAGGGCGATTCGCTCTTACGGGTGGATTTAACAGCCGAGGCCATTCGGCTGGGCCGGTTACTTCTCGAGTTGCTTCCCGATCCGGAAGTCAAGGGACTGCTGGCCTTGATGCTGCTCCACGAATCACGCAGGGAAGCACGTGTTTCCAAAGATGGTGAAATCATTCTACTTGAAGACCAGGACCGCGCCCGTTGGGACCGTCAAATGATATCCGAGGGCACGGCACTGGTGGAGCAAGCCCTTCAGTCGCGACGGTTTGGTGCCTACACGCTCCAAGCCGCCATTTCGGCCATTCATGCCGAGGCCGGCTCGGTCGCCCAGACGGACTGGAATCAGATTATCGTGCTTTACTCCGTACTGCAGCGAATCGATTCCTCGCCGGTCGTCGAACTCAATCGGGCGGTCGCGGTCGCGATGCGGGACGGACCGGACGCGGGGCTGGTCCTGATCGATGCGATTCTAAAACGCGGGGACTTGGTGGACCATCACCGTGCCCACGCGGCCCGAGCGGAGCTGTGCCGTCGCTCCGGAAAAATGTCCGACGCGAAGAGCTCGTATGAGCGAGCCATATCGTTGGCCCGGCAGGAACCCGAGCGGAGGTTTTTGACTCGGCGACTGTCCGAAATCTAGTTTTTGGCCGCAATTTCCTCTGTGAAACGTGAAGGCAAAAAATTTTTGACGAAATCTTGGAGATCGTTGTCGATTTGCAAGATCCTCGTTTGACTACTGTGTGAGAGTCGGAAAATGACCGACTTCCATCGCATTCCCATCCACCAAGTTCAGGAGTTCCGTCATGAAAGTCATGGTGATCTTCAAAGCGTCGGCGGCGTCAGAAGGGGGCCAGATGGACACCGAAGGGTTCGAGGCCATGGACAAATTCAACGAAGAATTGATCAATGCGGGAATCATGCTCGATGGTACGGGACTGAAGCCAACTTCTCGCGGCGCGCGTGTTCGGTTCTCCGGTTCGAATCGCACCGTCACCGACGGGCCATTCCCCGAGACGAAGGAACTCATCGCCGGGTTCATGATCTGGAAGGTCTCTTCACTCCAAGAAGCGATTGACTGGGTGAAGAAATTCCCGAACTCGTCGGCGGAAGACTCCGACGTCGAAATTCGCCCGCTCATGGAACCGGAGGACTTTGCCGGTGTGGTCAGCCCCGAGCGGTTGGACGAAGTGAAAGAACTGGAAGCCCGCTCGGGGGATCGTGACGGTTACGGCCTGGCTCGTTTTAAATAATGAATGAGAGCTTGGCCGCGGCAAGGCTAAGCAAATCCAACAGAATAATCCTTAAACGGAGAGTCGCATGAAATACGTGTGTTTAGGGCTCTACGATGAAGCGAAGTTTGCTCAGCTTTCGCAGGAAGAAAGAGAGAGAATGTTTGAAGAATGCTTTGCCTACGACGATGTCCTTCGGCGGGGCGGGCATTTCCTGGGCGGAGAAGCGCTCGATTCCGCCCGCAACGCGGTCACCTTGAGAATGAAGAATGGCAAGGTCGAAGTCACCGATGGTCCGTTCGTAGAGACCAAGGAAACTCTCGGTGGCATTCTGCTGCTGGAAGCCCGCGACCTGAACCACGCGATCGCGCTGATGTCGAAACACCCGGCAGTGAGGATGGGGAACACATTCGAGATCCGGCCCGCTAATGAAGCGATGAACCGCCTGGTCGCCGAGCGGAGCGCGGCGGTCGCTAAAGAGGTATGAACGAACGAAGCCGCCGACTATTATCCCCGTTCGCTGCGGAGGACGCAGTGACGGTATTCGGCCCCGAAAAAAACAGGAAAGTCTCAAATATGAAAACCACAGCTTTGACCTTCATCGTCCTGTTGTCGACCGCCGTGTCTGCGCAGGCGCAAAAGCCCACAACCGGTTACGCGCCGGTCAAAGGCCTCAAAATGTATTATGAAATCCACGGCAGCGGCGACGGCGAACCGTTGGTGTTGCTGCACGGCTCGTTCATGACGATTTCAAACAATTGGACGCCGTGGCTCGGCGAACTCTCGAAAACCCGCAGAGTCATCGCCGTCGAAATGCAGGGCCACGGGCGCACGGCCGACATCGACCGCGATTTCAGCTACGAAAACCTCGCCGACGACATTGCCGCGATGCTCGAACATCTGAAAATCAAGCAGGCCGATTTGCTCGGTTACAGCATGGGCGGCGGCGTCGCGATGCAGGTCGCCATCCGCCATCCCGACAAAGTGCGCAAAGTCGTCAGCCTTTCCGCCGTCTTCCGCCACGACGGCTGGGTGAAGGAAGCACTCGACCTGTTTCCACAAATGACGGCCGACGCCTTCAAAGGCTCGCCCATCGAGGCCGAATACAAAAAGCTGAGTCCGACGCCCGACGAGTTTCCCAAATTCGTCAAGCATGTTCTGGCGGGGGATTCAAAGCCTCACAATTTCGGCGCCGACAAGTTCAAGGCGACCAAGGCCCCGTTTCTTTTCATCCACGGCGACGCCGACGGGGTCCGACTCGACCACGTCGCGGAAATGTTCCGTCTCAAGGGCGGAGAGATTCACGGCGATCTGCGACCGCGCTCGGAATCCCGATTGGCCATCCTGCCGGACGCAACCCACGTCACACTGATGCAAAAAGGCAACGCCATCATTCCCATGGTCAACGATTTCCTCGACGCCAAACCGCAGAAAAAATAATCTCTGACGCCCGTTTAGTCGCTATCGCAACCTGCACCCGGGCATTTCGTTTCGAAACCTTCGAATCAGGCAACTGTCCCCGGAGAATGATGAAATGAGACGGCACCATCGATTCCTGGCCGCATCCCTGGCGTTTGTTATTCTCGCCGCCGTCACACGCGGCGACGACTTGCCGCGCGGCGACGCCCGGTCGCAGGGCTTTTCGCCCGAGAAGATCGAGAGCATTCCCGCCCTTCTGAAAGACGCCGTTGGGAAGAAGCAGATCGCCGGCGGCGTCGCACTGGTCGCCCGACGCGGCCGGATCATTCACGTCTCCACCGCCGGGTTGCAGGATATCGAAAACAAAACGCCAATGACCAACGGGGTCATCTTCCGCATCGCCTCGATGAGCAAGCCGATCACCTCGGTCGCTGTCATGCAACTCGTCGAAGACGGCAAATTGAAACTGACGGACACGCTGTCGAAGTATGTGCCCGAGTTCAAGGAGATGAAGGTCGCTGTGCCATCGCTGGATGGCAAGTCGTTCGAATCGGTGAAAGCCGAGCGGGAGATCACGATTCACGATTTGCTGACGCATAGCTCGGGCATCACCTATCGCATCATGTCCAAGCCACATGTCGGCAAGCTCTACGAAGAGGCCGGCGTCTGCGACGGCATTCTGCTGCTGGAAGCCCGCGACCTGAACCACGCCAGCGCGCTGATGTCGAAACACCCGGCGGCGAGGATGTGGCCAACGACATTCGAGATCCGGCCGGCTAATGAAGCGATGAACCGCCTGGTCTCCGAGCGGAGCGCGGCAGTAGCTAAAGAGGCATGAACGAACGGAGTATCTCATCCATAAAGGCCTCGTGCAGCGTCGCGAAGGGTGTTTGCGGAGTGATTCCTGGAGGAAGTTGCCGATGTCCCAGGCGAATAACCCAAGCGCTATCATTAGCACCGAACGAGTGTTCTCCGTTCCGCGCCGAAAGGTATTTGCAGCGTTCGAGCAACCGGATCAACTCGCGCGCTGGTGGGGGGCCGAAGGATTTCACGAACTCGTTCGAGCAGTTCGAGTTCAACCCCGGCGGCCGCATAAGCCCATCGTCGAATTCGGCGGTGGGCTCCGTGATTACCGCTAACTCAGAATTGGATCGGCAAGAGCTTCGTTCACGCCATATGCGGCCCATATCTGCAAAGATGCGGCCACAAGTTGTGAGTCCTCGTTTGCGTCGATATCGAACACGTTGCCCCAACGCATGCGAATGATGTGAACGCCATGGTTTTTATAGGGTGAGCCATCCGGGAGATCCTGGACTGCGGACCACCGCATGATGACGGTCGTATTCCAGGGGAAACCCTTCACCCATACATCATGAACTGTGAGTTGCAACGTAGGAGCCAGCCGGCCCAGTCGTTCAAACCATCGCCCCAGCGCTTCACGATCGTGCCGCTCGCCACCCAGTGCATGATGCCCGCCAAACCGGTGATGAACATCCGGGGAACAGCTCTTCAAGATCGCAGCGTAGTCCTTCCGATTCACTCGTAGAAAGTTTTGTAGGGCAATCCGTTTGACAATCGCGTGATACATGTACATCTCCGTTAGTGGATTGAGCCGAATTCCGAAGCTGTCCCCTTGTGCCGTCTTGTCGCCCCGACTCTCATTCAAAAGAAGGCCTTCGGTGAGAACGTCAAAGGGCTTATTTGCTTGATTCGCCGGCTTTTTTGTACGTGCACTTAGGAGCCCGCCGGGCCGGGCTTATCGGTTGAAGCGCCTCGTAGAGCAGTTTGCGAACGACTGGCCAGGACAAGCGATATTGCCAGACACAGAGCAATGACGCCTGACATCACGACCGGTACGGCAAAAAAGTATTTCCACGCCAAAGCCGCGTTAATGATGAACGCGATGAGAAATGAAACGATGATTGGACGAACCCGAATGGCATCCGTCCTGGCCAAGGAAGCCACTTGCCAAAGCACTGCTGCTTGGACGAACAGGAAGAGACTAATGATGATGCCGAAGCCAAAATAGAAGTCCCAGTACGTTCCCTTGAGTCCTTCTGCTTCGAAGCTGTGATTTTTCATGGCTTCAATTATCGCCAACGCTTCTGGGTCTGTGTAGGGAGTCCACGGCATGCCGGCGGTATGGCCAGCAAAATAGAGCAGGGTTACGACCGCCGCTATACGCAGAAAATGGAATGCCTTCATTCGCTTCCTCCATTGATGATTCGTAAACGCGGACACAACGGTCAACCGGGAGGCAACTTAGGGCAAATTGATCCGATACCGCAGCCCAGTTCGTCGGTGCACCCCCACGCAGCCCTATGTAGGGCTACAACCTTCTATTACACGTACGACCGTTTTTCTTTAGCTTCGCTCAAAAATTACGAGTGTCTTGTGTAGCTTGATGACGGGCCCAAACCCAATGCCGGGTACCAAGGGATTATTGCGCGGTCACAGCGGATGTATAGTTTTCCCCCAGTAAAAGAAAGGGGACGCGGAACCGTTTGGCCAAATCGGTCCGCGTCCCCTTTGCTCCTCGCTGTTTGGCAGCAGGGGCGAGTGTTCACGCGTGTGCCTCCGCCGCCTGGCAACACGAGGCGGCGTTTTGAGCAAGCGACTCGTATTCGTCGTGGCGGCGCCACCAGGTGCCCGTCTCGTTGCGTCCCTTGGCCTCTCCGCGTTTCTTCTTCGAGTTTGACATCGGTTCCACACTTCGCAGCCACTATTCCCCGCAATACTGCGGCGGAGATTTGCCCACTCGCCTGATGACACGCGGGTAGCTGACGGTTGGGATGGCTTGCTCGATCCGATCCACCTGAACCTGATGAAACCAGTCGTCGCCGAAGTCGAACCAGTAACCGAAGACACGACCTGGATTCAGATCCAGGTCGTCCACCTTTGTCGTACAGGCGTCTCCATACCCTTTCTAGCTTTGATGCGGACTCGGAACTCCGTATTTGGGTCCGTCGGGATCGAAGGGACGTTTGCCGAACTGGAATTCGTACAGATGGTCGTCCCAACGGTCGTACGCCTTGAAGATGGCGTGATGCAGTTGTTCGAGTGTCTGGTTGCCGCGGATTTCGATCACGCGGCTGATTCTCTTGTTGGCGAACTTCTCACTGGTAGGCCCACTCATCAAGAAGACCGATATGACGTACAAGTTCGTCGGAGGCGCCGCCGGGGCCACTGCAACGCGGCTCGGTTGGTTGGCTGGACGCGCCGATCTCGTCGCCTGCCTGCGACCGTTCCACGGCGGAATCTCGTCCTCTGGGACCAGGACCAGGATCGAGCGGGGCTGTCCCGGCTGGCGCTGGATCAGCCCTTTCTTTTCCAGCGCCTTCACCATCTGATTCACCGACGGCGGCGAGACGCAAATGGCCGCAGCGATCTCGGATTCGGCGGGCGCATATCCGTGCAAATCGGTGTAGGCGCGAATAAACGCCAGATAACGGCCCTGAGTTGGTGTGAAGTCAGCCATGACTCGCATTCCTTTGTGAGGGCGAAGCGCACTTTACGAATTCCAAGCTGGCTTGCCATTCCGCAGCGATAATGGATTTACGTCGCCATGCCGACGACGGAACCACAGTCCCCGGAAACCGGCCCACCAGCTTCTGGTTGTGGAGGTCCTTCCGAAGGAAAAGGGTGTGATCTCGTCAGAAGACGCAAAACGCTTATGGTGGGTCGATCGCTCGAAGAAGGAGACCCGTGAGCTGAAGGGGCCATGGGAAGGCAGGAGCTTCCATCTTGCCGAGAAACCGGTTTCTCCGGACGGCCGTTTCATCGCGATCACGAATTGGCGTTCCCGGACGGATGGTAATCGGGGCAATTACTCTGTGCCCCTCGCACACGGCTCGTCAAGTCACGGAATTCCCTGCCTTGCGGTACACCGAGTGGACGGCTCGCGCATTTGGGACGGCTGGTCCAAGTAAAAAAGGAGGACGGCGAGATCGGCGGGGCAGATGCCGCTGATCCGGCTGGCCTGGCCGAGGCTGGCGGGACGGATGCGGTTCAACTTCTCCTTGGCTTCGGCGCGGAGTTGGGGCACGGCTAGATAATTGAAGTGTTGAGGAATGGGTTTTGATTCGAGACGCTGGAATCGTTCGATTTGAATCGCTTGCCGATTGATATAACCGGCATATTTGGTTTCGAGAACAACCTGTTCCACGGCATCCGGCTGACTGTTCCACCGGTTAAGTGACGGATCGAGGCCGCATATCTTTTCCCAATCCATATCCCCGCGGCGCAGCCAGTGTTCCAGGGTCTCACTCTCATGACGATGGCAGCGGAGGTAATCCGTGATTTCCTGGATGGCTGCTTGCTTCCGTTCCAGCCGTTGCCAGGCTTCATCCTTGACCAAGCCGACGCGCCGGCCGAGCGGGGTGAGCCGGCGGTCGGCGTTGTCGTGACGCAGAACTAGCCGGTATTCCGCCCGCGAAGTGAACATGCGATAGGGCTCATCGACCCCCTTGGTCACGAGGTCGTCGATCAGCACACCGATATAGGCTTGGCTGCGATCCAGCACCAAAGGGGCCTCACTCTTGATCTTCAACGCCGCATTGATGCCGGCCATCAATCCCTGGGCGGCGGCCTCTTCGTAGCCCGTGGTTCCGTTAATTTGACCGGCGAAGTACAGACCAGCCACCGGCTTGGTCTCCAAAGTTGGCTGCAACTGCGTCGGGGTGGCATAGTCGTATTCCACCGCGTATCCCCAGCGCATGACCTCGGCCTTTTCCAAGCCGTGTATCTTCGCTAGCATCGCTTGCTGCACGTCCTTGGGTAGGCTGGTGCTGATGCCGTTGCAGTAGTATTCGAGGGTATTACGGCCTTCGGGTTCGAGAAAGATCTGGTGGTGATCCTTCTCGGCAAAGCGCACCACTTTGTCCTCAATGGACGGACAATAGCGCGGCCCGCGACTGCTAATTTGCCCGGAGTACATCGGGGCGCGATGCAGGTTGGCACGAATCAGGTCATGGACTTCCGCGTTGGTGTACGTGATGCGACAATCCAGTTGCTCCTGCGTGATTCGCTCGGTTGAAAAACTGAACGGCCGGGGGTCGGGATCGCCGGGCTGAGGTTCGAGCTTACTAAAGTCGATGGTGCGGCCATTGAGCCGGCAAGGCGTGCCCGTCTTGAAGCGCGCCAGTTGGAAGCCGCACGCCAGCAGGCTTTCGCTCAAATTCTCCGCGGACTGATCCCCCGCTCGCCCGCCCCGGCTCTTGGCCTCGCCCATGTGCATGAGGGCCTTGAGAAAGGTGCCGGTCGTCAGAATAACCGCCTTGGCGCGGTAGAGCGTATCGCCCAGGCACCGTACGCCGACGACGCGATACGGCGAATCGGCATCGTCGGCCGCTTTCTCGATGTTCAAGCCATCGACCATTTCTTGTCGCAAAGTCAAGCCGGCCTGGGCCTCGACCCGATGCTTCATCGTGAATTGATAATGCTTCTTATCCGCCTGGGCGCGCGGCGAATGCATGGCCGGCCCCTTGCCTTTATTGAGCATGCGGAACTGAATGGCCGTGGCATCGGTGACCTTGCCCATCTCACCGCCCAGGGCGTCGATCTCGCGAACGATTTGCCCCTTGGCCACCCCGCCGATGGCCGGGTTGCAACTCATCTGGCCGACGGTGTCGGCATTCATGGTCAGCAGTGCCGTGCGCAATCCCATGCGCGCGGCCGCCAGCGCCGCTTCCGTGCCCGCATGGCCGGCGCCGACGACGAGGACGTCAAAATCGTACGTGAGCTGGTACATGGAAATGCGCACGACGTAATATCCGAGCTACTCACGGCACTATATCGGAAACCCGACGACTTCGCAGCGCTGGGTTCTTAACTGGCCCAGATGCCACAAAGGGACGCCTGACTTCATAGCACACCCTCCGTTAGACCGTCCAATCTTCGATGATGAGTCCCGGAACTTTAGTGAAATCGCGGGTATTGCGCGTGACCAACGTCAATGCCTTGCTCAATGCAATCGACGCGATGCGCAAATCCATCGTTGCGATCCGCAAACGTTGTGCTGCCAGGCTATCGCAAACAATAGAAGCTTTGTTATCGAAGGGCAGCACATGCGCGGCCGCAAACGCAGACAGAACGCGGTCGAACATCTCACAGCCTCGCACGCTATCGGCAGATGTCTTGGCTTGAGCGAGATAGGTATTGCAGCCGAGGACTTGCTCATGGAAACTGATAATGCAGAACGCCAAATCGGCACGCCGAACTTGAGCAATGCGTGCAATCAGTAAGGCGTATTCGGGGCCCGATTGCTTTTGCAGGATACTGATGTGATCAGTATCCAGAAGGAAGCTCATGGCGACTGATCCTTGGCCAGACGGTCCGCTTGCCGGATCGCTTTGCCATATGCTACCACTTCGTCAAATGCCGGTTCATCCTTCATCGAGCCGATGACTCGGTCCAACCAATCGGGCGCCGGCTTGCGAGCGTTCATTGCTTCACGCAATTCGCGAACCGCCTCTTCCAGAACAGCCATTCGCTGTTCGAGAGTGATTTCGGACATGGGTCATCCCCCTTTCGTTGCTTTTCTCCACTCTAGATCACTTCGATGGCCGAAACAATCCCAGGGAATCGGGCCGGTGCCATGCCCACGGCTTTGCGTGGGCATGCAAAAAGCACAGTCAATCATCAGGACCCCGTGATCACCGGCAACCAGTCGAATTCGATCTGCAATGGACCCGAACTTGGCCGTAGCAAATCGCCCCCCCAAGAACGGTCAAAGCGGAAAATACGTCACCCTGTCTTTGCACTCTTCCGGGCTAAGGCAGTATAGAGCAACGAAAAGTTCTTCGATCGCCTGGCCTTTTGACATCCGATCGTTGACGAGAAAGATGCCGGGCATCGGCTCGCCGGCGTGGACGCGCTCATAGGCAAAATTGGGAATGCTATCGCGGTCGTGCGTAAGCAAGGCGCGTTCTTCAGCCGCCGCCCAGGCTAGGATGATAGAATCGAGCGTTTCGGCTAGGTTGGCATCTTGAACGCGGATTACGTCTAAATCGGGCTCACGGCGGAGCAGACCCCGCAGGATGTCGCCATCGAAGTTTTCGTCAGTTGCCAGCTTGATCACGGAGCAATCCCCTCGCCCGAGCGCGGGCCATCAGGCGTTCGCGCAGGTTTTCCACCGGCGGTTGGGACGCTTCAATTCTGCGACGGGTTTCCGCGGCCGCTTCATCCTGCTGCCGCAGGTACTCGTCAATCGGCCCCGGCTTGGTCAGATAATAGCCGATCACTGCGTACACGTCCGGTAGGCTGAGCGTGTCGTAGGACTGAACGATGCCCTCGGGGGTTTCGCCCCGCTGGAAAGCGTGTATCACCAACTCCAGCAGCACCCGACTTTTGCCAACCCGGAACACGCCCGGGGGATCCTCTCGCAGCGGGACTGGCACGGACAGCGGTTCCAATTCGGCAGTTGTCATTGTTTGTTTCCTCGATTCTGCGACTTCCCGCCATTATACCCTATCCCTCTTCCATGGCGCTGCCGCCGATGGCCGGGTTGCAACTCATCTGGCCAACGGTGTCGGTATTCATGGTCAGCAGTGCCGTGCGCAATCCCATGCGCGCGGCCGCCAGCGCCGCTTCCGTGCCCGCATGGCCGGCGCCGACGACGAGGACGTCAAAATCGTACGTGAGCTGGTACATGGAAAATGCGTGAGGTAAAAACGGAGCAACTCACGGCACTATATCGGAAACCCGACGATTTCACAGCGGGGGTTCCTGACAAACTGCATCAAACAGCCGCTGGCGGCTCGCCATTTTTCCTGTTTAGTTTTGTCCCAAAGAGTAAAGCAATGGCCCTACAGCTTCTCTTTTTCACGCAACTTTTGCAGCAAGGTCGGGCCATCCCATTCCGGCAAAATTTGATCGCGCTCACTGGTATAGTCGAGGCGACTGGTCTCGTATTGCTGAAGGAAACGAACGGCATTCACCCATCCGAGCGTTTTCACCAACGCCTCAAACCCTTGGCGTCGCAACTCGATAGGATCCATCAAAATAGCGCCCAGTCGTTTTCTAAATCGAGAGCTGCCCCGAGCAGGAATTCAACCTTCTCCCCAGCAGCACTGAGCAAAGCTAGCACCGCTTCGCTTTCAAGGTGTATTCGCGGCTGAGGCTGGTCGTCGAACGGCTGCTTGAGGCAACACATGTCGAGGTAAACCCGCATAGGCAGATTCTATCGCATTGCAAACCGATTTACAGGCAAGGCAACGAGAAACAGGTGTTAATCTTAACGCTTGCCGACCACGGATCTAAGCTATACTATCCGGGAAGTTGACTGGCCTTTCGGGGTCGCTTCACTTCACTTTTTGATCATCCGGGAGCCTCTGCGATGCCGCACGTCCATAATGGCGTAGGAACGTGGTACTACGGGAAAACGCGCATTCACGGCCGCATGGACACGTGCCCGATTTGCAAGCGCGTCGCCAAACTGGAATCCTTCGATACGACCCTGTTCATCGTTGTCGCGATGGTGCCGGTGATTCCGCTATCCAAGAAACGCGTGCTGGAGAAATGTTCGCTGTGCAGCAATCACCGCGTCATGCCCTTAAAAACGTGGGAAGAGGCCAAGGCCAAGGATACCGCCGCGGTGTTGGAGAAGCTGGAACGCAATCCCAACGATCGCGAGGCGATTCTCCATGCCTTGGGCCTGGGCGTCAGCTATCAGGACGAGCCGTTATTCAACCAGGTGGCCGAGAGCCTTGCCGCCGACCGCAAGGATGATCGGGAAATTCAAATCATGCTGGCCAATGGCTACGCCTACTTCGCCCATTGGCCCGAAGCCGAGCAAGCTTATCGCGCCGCCCTGGCTTGCGAGGATACCGAGGATGTTCGAGAGAATCTTGCCTGGGCGCTGCTCAAGCAAGGACGACCCGACGACGCTTTACCCCTGCTCAGCCATATCCTGGAAAAGCGAAAACGGGAATCGGCCGGAGTGATTTATAATCTCGTCGGCGCCTATCAGTCGCAAGGGTTACATGAAGAAGCGCTGGCGCTCATGAACGAACGCGACGAAGCCTTTCCTGATTTGGCATTTATCAAGGAGTATAAGAAACAGCGAAAGACTTCCGAACGGTACCGCAATTCCGGTAAGAGAATACGCTGGGACTTGCTCAATGATGCCGGCCAGGCCGGCTACCGGGAGAAAACCTGGGCCTCGCGCATTCCGCGCCTCATACCGCTTGTTCTTTTCGTCGGCCTGGCAATCGCTTACCTCGGCTCGGCCTTGTGGATCGGCCAGAATCGCAAGGTTTACCTGGTGAACGGCCTCGACAAGCCGTATACGGTCTCGCTCAATGGGACCGAGCATGTGCTTAATCCGCAAACGGCGACTCCGGTGCGCATTCCGGAGGGGACGGTCGCCGTCGAATTTCCGGACGGCAAGGTTCCCTTCGAGCCGGCGCAGTGCGTCGTCGAAAGCAACTTCTGGAGCCGGCCGTTTGTCAGCCGCACTTTCGTGATCAATCCCGACCGGCTTGCCATGATCGCGCGCGAAGAAACCACTTACAGCGACGCCCCGCAGGGGCTCGATCCACCGCCGGAAATGCATGTAGGTGAATTGCTTTCCACCTTTTCCGGTCTGGATTTCGAATTCACGGAGTTTCCGAGTTCAGTCAATGCCAGCAAAGGCGCCACCATCACCAAATCCCGGGTGGCTTTGGATCGGATTACAAATCCGCACCTACGAGTCATGCTTGTGCTCTCATCCGCTGATCCTTCTCAACAAGTCGAATATGCCAAACGGCTGCTTCGAGTGGACCCCGACAACAAAGCGTTTCTTGACCTGCTGCCAACGATCATGGATCCGGATGAGGCCTTGAGCTTTTTGGAACCTCGGTTGGAGGCCCGTCCGCTGCTTGTGGAATGCCATCGAACATATCAAACGCTGATGGAAACCAAGCATCCCGAGGTAGACTTGCGGATTCGCTATCGTAAGCTTGCGGACGAATTAAAGGACCAGCCCGATGCCCTTTTCTTGCTCGGGCAGGTGGAAGACCTGGATCGTCGTGAAGAACTCTTCAAGAGAGCGGCCGAGGCCAACCCTCCTTGTGGGCGCGCATTACCAGAACTAGGCATGATTGCGCTGGCTCAAGGACGCTTTGCCGATGCGGTGCATTGGTTGGAGAAGACTGATAGATCGATTTCCAATAATCCACTTGGCGACTACTTCTATCACGAAGCGCTTCTGGCAAACAAAGAATACGATCGGTTATTAGCAGAGCTGGAAAAGCCGCCGGAGCCTGGCGCCGGCGGCCGTCCGACCATGGAAATCATGCGCGTCGCGGCTATCAAGGGCGACAATGCCAAGGTCCAAACCGTTCTTCAGCAGACCCTCGGCGGGTTTGCAAGGCTAGACGATAACGGACGACAGGTATGGGAAGCTTCGCTTCAATTGCAATTATGTTGTTGTCGAAATGATGTTGCAGCATTTCTAAAAATCACTGCCGATCATCCTGATTGGGCAAGCTTGGAATCCTCCCTATTGCAAGGCAAATTCAAGGAAGCCGAAGACAAAATCGATGAAGAAGGCAAAAGCGAGGTAGTGAGCCACGGTCTGCTCTATTTGGCGGCTGCCAAGGCGGATGATCAAAAAACCGCAGAGAAACATTGGAAGTTAATGCTCGACGCGCTGGCCAAGGGAAACCGGGACGAGCGTCGCGCCGCCAGCATGGGGAAGGACCAGAAGCCCGTTGATGCGTCACTGCTTCGCCGCCTGACCATCCGGCCGGAGGAAAAACGCGTTGTTCTTGCCGCCTTTGCCCAACATTTCCCCAAGCAAGGCAAGGACCTCCTAACGCTGGCACGAAAACTCGACTTCCAGCATGATGCGACCTCGCTTTATTTGCGGAAAGTTTTAAAAGACGATGGCAAGGAGACAAAGTGAAAAATGCAATCGCCATCTACAGCGATATGAGCCTCGAAGCCAGCGAGAGAAACCGGTGGCCATCGCTGGCGCTTCTCAGTGGTTGTCGTCCACCTCGTAAGAGCGCCGTAGAGTAATTTTTCAAGGCCACTGTCAAGCCGGCCGTGCACAATAAAAACAATCCTGTTTTCCGAGGTTGCCAATGGACTTGCTGGCTCAAGCGCGAGCGGGTTTTGCTCCGATTGAAGCAGAGCCTTCCTTGAAGGAACGGGCCTTGCAATACCTCAAGCAGTGGCTTAGCGACCCGGAGTTCGCGGCTTATCGGCAGCAGATTCAGTGGATGATCGAAGAAAAACAGTGGGCCAACCTGCTCGATTCCTTCTATCAGATCTTGCCCTTCGGGACCGGCGGCCGTCGCGGGGCCATGGGCATCGGCCCCAATCGCATGAACCTGTGGACCCTGGGCGCCTCGGTTCAAGGACACTGCGATTATTTGAAGGAGCGCTTCCCCGGTGAGTCGCATCTCAAGGTCGAACTGGCTTACGATGTCCGCCGCTTTGAAGACAAATGCAAACAATACAATCCCAACCTTCCCAATCCGGTGTTGCACCTGTCTTCCAAGGACCTCGCTCACCATGCCGCCTGCGTTTATGGCGCCAACGGCATCGACGCCTTTATCCTACCGCCCGACAGCAAGCGCTATCTGGCGACGCCCGAACTCTCCTTTGGTATCCGCTACCTCCAAGCCCACGGCGGGCTCAATATTTCCGCTTCACATAATCCGCCCGACGACAACGGCGGCAAGTTCTACGATGAGCGCGGCAGCCAGCCGGTGCCGCCCGACGATCAAATCATGGCTGACCTCGTCGATCAGGTCCGCACGATCAAGTCGCTCTCCTGGGCGGACGCGCAGCGCAGCGGCCGCATTCACTGGCTCGATGATGGTCCACACGAGGCCTACATCGATTTGTGCCTTAAGCAAAGTTTGCTGCCCGCACCGCGCGGCGAAATGAAGGTTGTATATACCCCCTTGCACGGCGTCGGATCCATGACCGCGATGGAAGTGCTCGTCAAGCGCGGCTTCAACGTCATTCCGGTCGAAGATCAAATGACCCCCGACGGGCAGTTTCCCAACGTCTCGCCGGTCCCTAACCCCGAAGTGCCTGCCTCCATGGATCATGCTGTGGCCACGGCCAAAGCCCACAATGCGGATCTCGTCTTGTCAACCGATCCCGACGCTGACCGACTCGGCTGCATGATTCCGAACAATCTCCCCTCTCCCGGAACTCCGGGAGAGGGGTCGGGGGTGAGGGCCTGGCGTTTCGTCACCGGCAATGAGATCGCGGCGTTGTTGACGCATTTTAAGTTGTCGCAATTGGCTCAGCAGGGCCGGATGCCCAGTTCGCCTATCGTTATCAAAACGGAAGTCACGAGCGGCCTGATCACGCGTATCGCACGCCACTTCAAGGCCCAAGTCGTGGATAATCTTCTCGTCGGCTTCAAGTACATCGCCGAAGTCTTGAGGCAACTCGAAGAGCATGGAAGCTATGAAGATGTCCGCGGCACGCCGGAAGACATGGTGATCGCTTGCGAAGAAAGCCATGGCATCCTGGTGACTCCTCACATCCGTGACAAAGACGCAGGGAGCGCCGCTTTGCTCTTGGGCGAACTCGCACTCGACCTCAAACGGCACAGCAAAACGCTGTATGGCTACCTGGATCAAATCTACCGCCAGTTCGGCTATTTCCGCAACGAGGGCGTGCCCGTTGCCATGAGCGGCATCCAGGGCAAAGAGGACATGGCCCGGATGCTTGACTCGCTCCGTGCTGATCGCTTAACCGAAATTGGCGGATTGAAAGTTACCGGCTTTGAGGATCTGCGCGACGAGCACGGTCGGATGGGGCCGCTCAAAGGGGCCACCGACGCCTCGTCACGAAACATGCTTCTTTTCCAGCTCGGCGACCAGGCGCGAATTGCCTTGCGACCAAGCGGGACTGAACCGAAAGCCAAAACCTATGTCGAAGTTAATTCCCCGCCCTGCCCAAGCAATGCCTCGCCGGAGCAATGGCGTAAAACCTGTATGGGTGTTGATGATTTGGTCAAACGCCTCGGTGCGGATTTTCAAAAGCGTGCTTTGGCGCGAATTGGCAAATGAAGCAGCTGGCGCAACTGGGTGCTAAGTTCATCAATTTACAACGGTTATGGCTATGGAACGGCTAATAATCATAAATTCCGGATAGTCTTAGGTTTGTATTTCGGACGGCGATTAGGTTAAGCTGCAGCTTGAAAAACAAGGACCCTGTATTTTGGCGCAAGTTGTTGGATCGAGGTCGTTTTAAGCACGGGAAGAGCATCTCCCACCCCCCAGGTTATTGAGATCAGAGTATTTCCATGCAAATGGCGTCCCGAGTTCGGAAACTGATGGCAAAGCTGGCGCCAGCCATTGCTGCCTGCTTTCTGATCGCGGGCGATCTGCGCGCCGAAACCATTACGATTCGCAATGACACGAAAGTTCCGCTGGTGATTCAGACGGCAGTGGTCATCAACGGCCAAGTCCGCGTTGATCGACCGGTTGCCATTAAGGCCGGGGGCGCTACCACAATCACCTTGCCGGGCAACAAGCTCATCACCGTCTACAATGGCCGCAATCCCAGTCAAGTCCTCAATAAAAGCAACATCCCGGCTTCGAAGGAGGATGGCACCTACTCCATGCAGGCCGACATTCTTCCAGGCCGGGTGAAGCTGGAACAGGTCAAGCCCGATACGCCCACGGAGAAGACAGACAAGCACGACAAAGACGGCAAGCCTGACAAGAAGAAATCCGATAAGGATCGGTAGATCAAGCAGGGGGGAGGCAAAAGAGCAAAGGCCAAAGACGAAAGGCAACAACTGGACGAATTTACGACTCGCTTTTCCGATTTTTCTCCTGCCCTACACTTCCCACTCGAACCCAGACCCGAAACGCAATTGTTTTTTCATTTGTCCGATTCAGCCGTGCCCGGTAGAGTAAGGTCCGTACCCCCGCCCGTGGCGCTACGGCCCTCCTTACTCTCCAGCCAACGACATGATCGTAAAGCCGGCCGATACTCTTAGTACGCAGGCCCCGACGCGCGTCCGGTACATCGTTTTGGCGTTTGCCTGCGCCTTGTCGATGATTACGTATCTGGATCGGGTATGCATTGGATCAGCCGTGCCTCATCTGTTGGAAGCGTTAGGACTAGATAAGAACCGGCCGGAGGCATTGGCTCTGGCGCTGACGGCGTTCAGCATTGCCTACGCTGTCTTCGAGGTTCCGAGCGGCTGGCTAGGGGACAAGTTTGGACCACGATCCGTCTTGATCCGCATCGTGCTTTGGTGGTCTGTCTTCACGGCCTTGACAAGCCTGACCGGCAAATACTTTCTTGCCATGCAGTTTGGATTCTGGGCTCTTGTTGCTGTTCGGTTCCTGTTTGGAATGGGGGAAGCCGGAGCTTATCCCAACATAACCAGGGCGCTGCACAATTGGTTCCCTTTTCAACAGCGCGGCTTGGCCCAGGGTGCTGTTTGGATGGCAGGGCGCGGCATGGGCGGGTTGACCCCTCTCCTTTGGCTCCTGTTAGTCGAAGGGATTGCGACGACAACGGTCTTGGACAATGGTGACGAGGTCACGACACGGATCACCGATCCGGTCTTCTCAAGTTGGCGAGCGGCTTTTTGGCTATTCGGCGGTATCGGTTTGACCTGGTGCGCCCTATTTGCCTGGTGGTTTCGCAATCGGCCAGATCAAAAAGAGTCGGTGAATGAGGCGGAACTCAAGTTGATCCGCTCCGGTCAGCAGGGGGCTGAAGCCGGTCACGCAGATACACCCTGGTTCAAGCTGTTAACCGACCGCAACCTGTGGGCCCTGTGCCTGATGTATTTTTGTGCCAGCTATGCCTGGTACTTCAATATAAATTACCTTCCCACTTGTCTGGAGGAGCAATACGGCATTCGCGGCGGCAATGTGCTGGGCGCGATTTACAAGGGCGGCCCTCTTTGGATGGGAGCCGTGGCTTGTTTATTGGGCGGCTTCTTGACCGATTGGTTTATCCGCCGAACCGGCGATCGCAAGTGGGGTCGGCGCTGGTTCGGCTTGATCGGGCACGGGCTGTGCGCGGTATGTTACCTGGCCTGTGCGGAAGCGCGCTCGGCTGTTGGTTTCTTCCTCGCGATATCGTTCGCGGCTTTCTTCAATGACCTGACAATGGGCGCCGCCTGGGCAACGTGCCAGGACATTGGCCGCCGCTATTCCGCCACGGTGGCCGGATGCATGAATACCATCGGCAATGCCGGCGGCGCGGTGGGCACCTTTATGGTGGGCTTTCTTCTCGCCAGGGCGGTTACGGCTTACGAACACAGCCATGCATTGTCTATCGCAGCGCTAAACGACCCCGACGTTGCCAAACAGGCCCTGAAGGATGCTCATCTTGCCGGCTATCATCTCAACCTCCTTACGTTCGCAGGCGTCTACTTTCTTGCCGCCATTCTCTGGTTCTTCATTGACGCCACACGCCCGGTTGTCGACACGGATTGAGCGGCCAGTCAGCCTGGCATTTTCACGGTGAAATCCTAAGATTGTGTTAGTAAGCCAATAATAATTCAGGAAATTGCCGCATCGAGCGGGACACGGAACGAGGAACGATCATGGCGAAGGGCGCCGGCAAAGCGCGAAAAAAGCTTCCCAAGGAACTGGCGGTTATCCGGGCGGATAGCTGCACGGGTTGTGAAGCCTGCATCGAAGTCTGTCCGGTGGACTGCATTTACAAAGTCCCGGGCGAAGACCATCCCGGTTTGCAGACGTTTTGCGATATCGACCTCGAGCGCTGCATCGGCTGCGACCTCTGTGCCAAGTGGTGCCCGTGGGACGCCATCGATATGATTCCGCCGTTCCAGATCGCGGAGCATGTCGCCGACAAGGGTGGGCCGCCGGACTACGTCGAAAAGAATGGTTTTCGCCTCGTTGCCGTGGCCCAATCCATTGTTGACCTAGCCATCGAGCAACAGGCTGCCGCCAAGAAGTAAATAGGCGAGCGGGGCGTGTCAACGCCCCGCTCGCCTTCCATTCCTGTCGAGTTGCCCTTGACCTTTCTTCTTTTCTTCGCGATCTTCACCAATCTTCTTGCTCAGCGCTCAGCACCCAGCACTTTTTTGTTGCCAGGACGGCTCATGCGTTCATTAACCATGGATGATTTGCTGCCGCTGGAAGAATATGCTTCCCGGCGGCGGGAATTTCACAACACACTGCAGCGCTATCTCGATCGCTATCGCCGCGTGCGCGTCGGACCACGGGCGACGCTCGTCTTTGAAAACCGTCAGACTCTCTGGTATCGCATTCACGAAGTAATCCGCATCGCTCGCCTTGCCGAGCCGCGTTTGGTCCAACGCGAACTGGACCTCTACAACCGTTTATTGCCTGACAAGGGCCGTCTGCAGGCTGCCTTGTTGCTAAAGGTGAGCGATGACGGAGTTTGGGCGGACGAAATGTCCTGCTGGCAATCTCTTAATGGCGACCACGTGGGACTGCGCCTTGGAACAACTCGTATCCCGGCTCACTTAATCACCTCCAGGCCCGAAGATCGTTGCATCGGCGCCGCTCACTGGGTCCAGTTTGCAATCGACAGCAGCGGCCGCAGGGCGCTGGCCGACTTCCGGAAAACCGCCCATTTCGAGATTGCCGTGCCGGGATATGAGCATTCCAGCCCGCCACTCAGCGATGATTTACGGCAGAGCCTGCTCGATGATTTGCTGTTATCGGACCGCGATGTCTAATTCCCAGGTCGGCGGCCATATCAGAGCCGCGACCGTCAGGGAGCGTTAGAGACCAACGCCCCCTGTTGGCCGCGCCTCTAGTGGGCAGGCTTTATTCATGCCGCAGAGCTTCTATCGGATCCATGAGGGCCGCACGCCGCGCGGGATACGTGCCAAAGACAAGGCCGACGATCACCGAGACGGCGAAGGCCAAAAGAGTTGACCAGGCGCGAATGATGGTCGGGAAATGAAAGAAGCTGGCAACGACAAAAGATAAGCCAATTCCCAGCCCCACACCCAGGAAACCACCCAGACTGGATAAAGTCATCGTTTCGGCAAGAAACTGCCAAGCAATATCCCGACGCTTTGCGCCCAAGGCCCGGCGAATGCCGATCTCGCGGGTCCGCTCCGTCACCGTGGCGAGCATGATGTTCATAATGCCGATGCCGCCGACGATCAGTGAGATAGACGCGATCGCTCCAAGAACCAGCGTAAAGATGCGCTGCGTTTTTTCCGCGCGCTCCAAGAGATCAAGCGGAACCGTAATCTCGACATCTTTTTTCGTGTGGTATTGGTCCAGTGTGCATTGAATGATCTCGGCTGTTTGCTTGACGTGATCCATGCTGTCCACGGCCACGGTCATTTGGCTGAGATCAAACTTCTCAATCTTGAAGGTGCCCGAGCGAAAGTAAGAAAGGACGGAGCCAAAGCGCACCCGGTCCGTTTCGAAAGGGATATAAACGTCCCGATTGTAATCCTGAGCGGAAAGACTGCTGCCGACGCCGGCCGAGGAGGCGCGCCGCTGCGTTACTCCGATAATGCGGTAATACTGGGTCCCATCAAGCCGAACCGAACGTCCTATCGGATCATCAATCGGAAACAGTTTCTCGGCCGTTTCAGCGCCAAGGACAGCTACGTTTTCAAAGCCTTCATTATCCCGTCGATTAATTAGACGACCCTTGGACAGCATCAGACCGTTAGACGGAAAATATTCGGGCATGACCGCGACCACGCGGGCCTCCAGCTTGTGGTCCAGGTAATCCGCGTCCTTGCGAAACTCGCGCATGGGCGTAACCGAAACGACGCTGGGAATCGTCTCCTCGATGCGTTGCTTGTCCTCAATGGTGACGCCATAAGTTAGGATTTCCTGGTCGGCGTCCTTCTTGCTGTCGTCCATTGGCTTGACGCTGCGGACGATGATATTGGTGGCGCCGAGTTCCTGGATTTGCTGAATGGCTTCATAGCGTGCGGCCTCGCCGACCGACAGCATGACGATGACCGAACCCACACCCAAGACGATGCCCAGGATTGTCAAAATGGAGCGGAGCTGATGCACCAGCAGACTATGCAGGCTCAAGCGCAGAATATGATGAGCGCGGTCCAGAAACATAGCGTCCTTTTGTGATCAATATGCTGATCTATACCTAGCGGTTTCCCACTTCACTTCGTTTCATTTCACCGACCGACCGCTTTTGACGTAAGTCATTACCAGCAAACAAGTAAACGAAATGAAACGCAACAGAAGGTGAAACGAGTCCCGACCGCGTGCCACGGCGGTCGCTACCTAACCGGGCACGGTTTGCCCGGTTGTTGGTTGAGGCTGGTCGGGGGGCTTAGCTTCGGGCGGTTTTTCTTCTTTGTCCTTGGACTCGTCGGCGCTGCGATTGCGGGCGTCCATGGTCACGCGTTCGCCTTCTTGCAGTCCCTCCGTGATGTCAACGAACTTATCGTTACTTTCTCCCACTTCCACCTCGCGGCGTTCTATCCCCTCCGGACCCGAGACGTAGACATAGTGCTTGCCCTTGATTTCGGTCACGCACTGGACAGGCACCAGCAGGACATCGGAAAAATGGTTGATCAAAATCTTGACCTCGGCTGTCATGCCGGGTTTTAACTCGGCATCGGGAGGAAGGTCCTCAATTTTGATGACGCTTTCGAATTGCTTGACGCCGTTCATCATCCACGGTTGATCGGAATTGGCGAGAGTCGCCAACCTAATGACCGTGCCGTGCAAGACGAGTTTGGGATTGGACTCCACCCGAATCTCGGCCTTTTGCCCGACCTTGATTTTCTTCACCTTCGACTCGTGGATTTTTACCTTGACCTGGAGATTGGCGAGGTCCGGAATGGAAAATAAGGGCATTTGGTAACTAACCATGCCGCCTTGCCGAATTTGAGAGGAGGGGTCCCAGAATCGGGCTTTGGAATAGACAACGATGCCATCGGTCGGAGCCTTGACTTCGCAGTTGCCGAGTTGGGCCTGAACGCGTTTGAGAGCGTCTTTTTCAATGTCGGCGGTTTGTTTGGCGGTCTCATACTCGGACGTCGCCTTGGCAATAGTGGAAGCGCGGCTTCGCTCCACTCGTTCCTTATCTCGCCGGGCATTTTCCGCCTTGGCTTGAAGCTCGGCAATCTGGCGTCTCCGAGTAAACTTCTGAAGAACCAATAACTCGCCCCGGCTGACTTCGAGGAGGAATTCGGCCTTGGCCACCTCCAGTTCGCGAGCGCGCTTTTGTTCCAGCGTCGCCGATCCTTTTTTCACCAGCGTGATGGTGCCGTCCAGTTTTTCCTTCGCTTCTTGGAGGTCCTTTTCCGCCAGCTTGATGGCGCCCAATTTCTTGTTTTCCTCAACGTGGTAATCCCCCTCCTTGTCTTCATACTTCTCGAGATCGAGTTGCGCGAGAGTCACGGCCAACTTGGCATCAGCCACTTCCTTATCGGCTTTATTGGTGTTGACTTCCAGGTCCTGCTTGGCCGCTTCTCTCTTGCCGTCCGCAAGTTTCCACTTAACCTCCTGCTCGGCCCGACGGCGTTCGAGTTGGTCCTTGTCAAGCGAGACAACGGTCTCGTCCTTCTTGACGTGAGTCCCTTCGGGCTTGAGTTCCACGATTTTGATTTGCTCAATTTCAACGGGGCAGCGCATTTCCTGGGTGTCCGTGCTTTCCAGGTCGCCCTTTTCAGTTACCACGACGGGAAGCTCCCCGCGCGTGGCAGTGGCAAGCACTTCGTTTCCTTGATTGCCGTGGGGGATGACCCAGTGCCAAATGCTCCAGGCGGCCAGGCCAAGGACCGCGCCGCCCAGAAGTGACCAGACCAAAACCGACCAGCGCCGGCGCGGCGCGGTCTTTTTGGCAGTGGCATCAAAGGGCTTTTTTAACGGCGGGCTCGGTCGCGGCGCCAGCAGGGATGCGGGTGGGTTCGTGGAGTTGAATGTCGTGCTCATGAATTAAGTCGTCTCCCTGGGAGAGTAGGGGGTCCGGCTCTTCGTTGGGGAATCCTCGATCGTCCAGTTGCAGGGCTTCCATGTCGAAAAACAATTGTACCCGATTCGTGCGGTAATTAATCCAGCTATTAATCAGAGTCGTTTTGGCGCGAAGCAAATCGTCCAGAGCGCGCAGGTTGTCGAGCGTAATCGTTGTGTCAGCGGCGTTAGCACTTTGAAGCAGCCGATACTCGGACGCCTCGACCTGCTGGGCCGCCGAGATCAGACTTTGCCGAGCGATCTCAAAGTTGATCTGCTCCGTTTGCAAGGAACGCATATCGAAGCGAATCGAAGCGCTTATTTGATCCTCCAGGGCCATGAAGTTGCGCCGGGCTTGCTGGTAGTTTATCTGGCTGGTTCGATAGTTATTCTCCTCGATCTTGCGGTTGAGCGGGCTGTCGAACGCCACCCCGACGCTGTAGTTGCTGGCCGAAGACCGGAAATCAAAGATGCTGTCGCCGCCCGGCGGGGTGCTGACATTGGCATTGACGGTCAAATTGAGCCCGGGCCGTAGGAGATTGGCGGCCACGGCTATTTGCCGCCAGGCGTCAACGACGCGCCCTCGCTGATTCATGAGATCCAGCCGATGAGCGAACGCGTAGCTTGTTGCTTTGTCCTCTTCATATTGCGTCGGCTTGAGCTTGATCAAGGATACTCTAATCTGCGTCTGAATAACCAGCAGTTGCGTCAAAGCGGCATTTTGTTTGCGCGTACGGATTTGCAGGCTTTCCCAGGCCTCCTTGCGATCAGCCTCGGTCAGCTTTCCCAGGCTCTCGTCGATGGCGCGACGAAGATCGCCCAATTCCTTGCGGAGGTCGGGAATCTGGTCGGCCAGGCGTTTGTAGTTGGCACGCTCCTGGTCGGCTTCCGGCGTCGTCTCCTTGTTTTCATCGACTTGCTTTTTCCACCGCGCCAGCTCCTGGTCCACCTCCGTCACGAGTTTCAGCGTGCGGCCGTGAAACCGTTGCAGCCGGGCGAAGCCGTCGCGCAGGTTGGCAAGCGGCGGGGCCTGGTCGAGCACACGGTATTCCGCGAAGAAGATTTCGATCTCACCTGCCAAATTCTCAAGGGCCTGATCGTTTAGTTGAAAGGGGGCCAGTATGGAATCGTCGATCTTGACCGGCAAGTTGGGGGGCAAACCGAGCGTTGTCTTGAAAGCGTCGAGACTGGTTTCGTAATTGGTCTCCGCCTGAAGCAGCGCCAGTTTGCTTTGCTGGTAGCTTTGAAACGCCTGATCCCTTTGAATGGCCGTGACGATGTTGACTTGCTTGAGGAGTTCGTGCAGTTTGTAGTTCTTTTCCTGACTCAACAGATTCTGTTCCAAATTGCGGATGTTTTGCAGTTGCAAGAGCAGGGCCAGGAAGCCGGCGGATATGTTCCCGCGGGTCGTGATGTTGACCGCGAATTGCTTGCGAAAGCGGGCGAAATCGCGGACCGCATACAGGACATTGCGTTCGCCCTGGGTCAAGGTCTCCATGCGAAACTTCCGGCCGGCGCCGCGCAACAATGGCTGAATGAAATTGATAATGATGTTCGAGTTTACCGTCGTGTGATTGACGCCGGAAAAGGTGAACACAAAGCTATTGGCGAATTCAACCAGGAGCTGGCCGCCGCCGGTAAAAGCCTTCGTAAAGCCGGCGTCCGTCGAGTTCGTAAGGGTATTGAGCTCGGTCGAGCTCGAGCTGAATTGATTGAAGATCGTGCTGTTGATGGCGAACCAGTGAAGGGCGAATTCGAAGCGATTGAGCGTCAAAAGCAAAGCGCTGCTATAAAGCGTTTCCAAAGCGGTCTGGTACTCCCGGCTATTCCGCAGACCCAGCTCGACGGAACTCTCGGGCGTCAAAACCACTCTTCCATCTTTGGTCACGCTGAGGAATTCGCGCCAAACGGGTGATTCAATGTAATCGGCGTCGCCATCGTCATGCCAATGAAGGGAGCCTCGATGCCCATCCGACCGGATCATGTAGCGCTGGGCAGCCGGGTCATCTGGCGGCATGGGGGGCCTGTTTGGATCGAAGGGGTCATAAAGACGGGATTCCGGCGGCGCGTCGATAGAAGTATTGCCGACCGGCCATTGGGGATCGTCGGTCCGCTCGGCAATTGCGTCATACGTTTCCTCGTCAGCGTGGCGGCGATAATACGCGCGCGTGCAGCCGATGGAGCAAGCAATCAAAGCTAGCACAACGACCACGCCGCGCATGAAGCCCCCCCGGCACATCAGCGCATTTTGCACTGAACCAGTCTTGCGTCCTCTAATTAAGACGACCAGGCCGGCTGTGTTTTCCACCAAAATCCAAAGGTTACTTCGAACGGCGAAAGGTAATGAGAAACGCCGTTCTCGTCAATACGGGAGGCCGACTTGAGGTCCGCTCATCGTTTCGGGCGGGGGAATGTTCGCGGAGTGGCGAATGGTGGAAAGAGGCAAAGGTGGGAAGGATAGGATACGGAAGCCAGGAGTCGCTATTTAACAGCCCGTTGAAGCCGGCTGGATCCATGCCAACCCTTCGCCCAGTGCAAGCACAGCGCGGCCCCCATGATTAGGGCCTAGGCTTGGCGGCCGCTACGGCAGTCGTTTCGTACGTTCGGCCGTTGCTTCCGTTTGTCCGATTGCGCAAGGCGAGTTGATAGAGCTTTTCGCCGGTTTCGGTAGGATATTGTCCGGTAATGCAAGCTCGGCAAAGGTGATCCGGCCGGAGACTGATACAGCGGGCCACGGCTTCCAGCGGCAGATAGTGCAGACTATCCGCGCCAAGCTCGGCGGCCATCGCGTCTTGTTCGGCCTGGGTGGGTTGAAGGCCTTTCATGAAGCGGGGCGCGAATAACTCGCGGACCGTTGACATATCGATGCCATAAAAGCACGGGGCAATGATGGGTGGGCAGGCAACGCGGACGTGAACCTCGCGCGCCCCGCCGCGCTCGCGCAGGTCGCGCAGGAGCGTCTTCATGGTTGTGCTGCGGACAATGGTGTCTTCAATGAGCAACACGCGGCGACCGACAAGCACTTCACGCAAGGGGGTATATTTCAGCTGCACGCGCTCGGTGCGATTTTGACCTTCGATGAAGGTCCGGCCGATGTAGCGATTGCGGATCAAGCCCTCGACCGAGCGGATGCCCAATTCAAACGCCATGGCATCGGCCGCGGCTTTGCCGGTATCGGGAACCGGGACAACGACCGTATTGAGGTCGAGCGGGACCTTGTCCAACTCGCGCTCCTGGCGAGCCAACTCCTCGCCCAGGGCCGCGCGGGCCAAGTAAACACTCCGGTCGTCCAAGGTGCTGGCCACGTTGGCGAAGTAAATCCACTCGAAGAAGCAATGCGACGGCGTCTGCTTAGGCGTAAAGCGTTCGAAGCGGATTTGGCCATCCTGGATAATGATCATTTCGCCGGGTTCCAGCGAATGCACGCGCTGGAAGCCGAGGTTGAGCAAGGGCACGCTTTCGCTGGCGGCGGCGAAGAGCGGGCCGTCTTGAGCGTAGCACAGTGGTCGAAAACCCTTCGGATCGCGGGCGATGACCATGTCGCCCATGGCGTTCATGAAGACGATATTGTAAGCGCCGTCGAATTTTTCGCTCAGATTGCGAAACACCTCCACCAAGTCAGGCCGATCGTCGCCTCTCAGCTCGTGGCCGAGATAGTGCATGATGATTTCGGTGTCGGTGTCGCGCGTGATGTGGTAATCGCTCTTGGTGAGAAGTTCATCGCGAAGTTCGGCGAAGTTGGACAGCTGGCCATTGAAAGCGAAGCTGAACCACTTCCATTTGCAGCCGTGAAAGCGCTCGAACGGTTGGGCATAGCTACGATCGGCGGCGCCGCAGGTGGCATAGCGGACGTGGCCGATGGCGGCCCGGCCCGCGTATTCCCGCATCAGACTATCATATTTCGCCTGGTGATTGAGTCGAAACGCCTCGATGACAGTGCCGACTTGCTTATAGGTATCGAGGAGTTTTTCCCGCTGCGGATTGAAAGTCGTGAACCCAGCCGCGAGTTGACCGCGATTTTGCAGATCGAGCAACATGCGCGGCAATAAGCGAGAGACTTGCTCTTGTCCGGAAAGCGGGGCCAGGCGCGACGGAGTTGGACTATGGAGGTGGTAGATCGCGGCAATCCCGCATTCGTGATGGAGTTCGTCCATGCCGACGCATCTCACGGGGGATGGGAGAGGATCGAAGCTGCCGCCGCCAATCCATCTATGCTCGTTTGTACATTGGTAATATAGAAACTTCACCCTTTCACAACAAGAAGATAACCTGGGCAAGATCGGCCTATTGGAGGCTGATCATCCGAAAGGCCATACGCCAATTCACTTTCCTGCTTTTAAGAAAACCTAGATCACCGAAGAAATGAGGGCCTCAACGTCTTCACGGAAGACAGCTGGCCAAGGGCCGCAAAGGCACCGGTGGCGTTCCGGGTTGGACGAGTCTGCAAAGAACGCAACGGTTCAAAACTCCATCCGCCGGAGTAGGCGCGCTCCGGCCAGAAGGGGAATAACAGTCGCCATGGCGCCTAACGCGGTTCCGACAAGCGCCTGCAGGCCAATGACTAGCATCGCATTGGCTTCTTGAATTTGATCCGGGTCCCTAGCCCCCGCGGCATAGAGATGCCACGGGGCGGCTATTAAACCGATTGTCAGCGATAGAAAAATCAGTCCAGCCACTAGATTGAGCGTGCCGCCGAAGCCGACCGCGATCTTTGAAGGGTCGGTTTCGCGAAAGTTTGGCATACAAGCGCCCAGACCGACGCTTAGCCCACTGAGCCCGCACGCCAGGACGGCAACCGCCAAAATGTGGAGGCCAATCGCCACGGCCGGCATCGCCAACATCACGTCGCTAAGAAGGACCAAGAGTTCGGCAATCAAGACGCCGCCGGTCGCCGAAAACGCGAACTTGCCCCACAGCAGGCGTTCGCGCCTCATGGGCAGCAATCCAAGTATCCAAAACTTCCGCCCCTCCAGGCTCAGCATGGGATATATGAAGCGGCCCGTATACGCGGCCAGCAACAAGCCCGTTGCGCAGAGATTCAAGAGGCTGATGCCGTTTTGGTGCGCCCAATCCACCTCGCCCAAGTAAACGCGGCGAATGTTAGTGAAGTAAAGCGACATCAAGCCGGTGAATATCAGAATCTGTGCCCACTGAGCCGGGTCGCGTCGGAACGTGCGAAAGTCCTTGATGATGAGCAGACGAACCTGTGGGTGCAAGAACCCCACGAGTTTGCTCAAGAGCCGGTCCATGCCGGCGCTGCCATAGCGCCTTCTCAGGCTGCTGCCGGTCGCCACGCGATTATAGCCGCGGCGATAAAGGCGCGTGGATAAGCCCGCCGCGAGGACGTAGAGCAACAGGCCATTGCTCCAGACCAAGGCCAAATAATAACAACTCCGGCCCAGCGCTCCGCGGCCTGCCGCTTGCAGGCCGCGCGTCATCCAATGGCTGGGGACCCCCAAGTTCTGAGCAAAACTGAAGCGGTCGAGTAGACGACTGAGCATCTCGCGATCCCAGTTGTACGCCGGCGTGAAGGCAAGCGTTTCGTAGCCCCAATACCCGGCCACGAACAAGACAAGGGCCCCGCTCAGAAAAAGGATTTGCTTGCGATGTTTGGGAATGAAGTTGACGATGAGCAGGACGCAAAGGGCGCCTATCGATCCTGGCAGGAGAATGAAACCCAAAAAGAAGACGGGCATCAGTAAATAAAAGGACAAAGGCGCGTGTTCCACGAAACCGTAGGCAAAAAGGATAGGACTGCCGATCAACAAAACCGACCAGCTACTAAACATGACGGCGCCCTGATACTTGTAGGCAAACACTTTGTCCGCGGGGGCCGGGCCGCTTAGTAGAAACGCCGCTTCCTGGGAAGTAAACAAGCTGCTGTAGAGGATGATGCCTGTTGAAAAGACCAGCAGCATGGTTAGGGCGAGAAACAGAATATTGAAGACGATGCCGATGAGGTCGCCGCTCAGGTAGATATTCTTGCTGCGGAGATAGGTCATACCGCCCATGCTGATGGCGAAGACCACCCACCAGATCAGACTGCTGCACAGGAGAATCGTAATGATTCGCAAGGGCGACTGACGCAAGACATAATCCGTGTTATTAGCCACTAGCCGCGCCCGCAAACGGTGGAACAGCCGTAGATAGGATGTTTCCGATCCGCGCGCAATGATTGACTCACTGGCCGGAAACGGGCCATCAGGCCTGGCCAGAGACGCCTCTTCCGCCGGGAAAAGCTCGCTAGATTTCAACGGCCAATCCCTTCTCATCCTGGACGTCCTTTTCGTCGGTTAATTTCAGAAACACCTCTTCCAGCGAGCCGCTCATTTCAGCCTGGCTTCGTAGGTGGTCGAGCGTGCCGCAGCCGATCAGCCGGCCATTGGCCACCACGCCGATCCGGTCAGCCAGTTCCTGAGCCACGTCCAAGCTGTGGGTCGAGAGAAAGATCGTCACGCCGCGTTGCGCCTCCTGTTTGAGAAGATCCTTGAGCAGGCGAACACTTTTGGGATCGAGGCCGACCGTCGGCTCATCGACCACAAGGACGCGCGGCTCGTGCAATAACGCGGCGGCGAAGACGGTGCGTTGCCTCATGCCGTGGGAATAACGCTCGGTCAGCTCGTCGACGAAATCCGCGAGGTTGAACAAGCCAATGACCTCGGCCATGCGCCGTAGGCCGTATTCCCGGTCCATGCCATACATGTCCGCGATGAATTGGAGGAACTCGCGGCCGGTCAACTTCTCGTAAAGGTAAGGCTGATCCGGCACATAGCTGAGGAGTTGCCTGGCCCGGTCGCCATCGCGCTGCAAATCGAACCCGCCGACGCGGACCACGCCCGTTGTCGGAAACAGCAAGCCGCAAATCATCTTGATAGTGGTGGTCTTGCCGGCGCCGTTGGGACCAAGAAACGCGAACATCTCCCCGGGCTGGATATGCAGATCGAGGTCCAGGACGGCAGGCTTTGTCCCATAAGTCTTGCTGACGTGTTCCAGGCTGATCATGCTGTGCTGCCAGGTGCGGGAGGAAAGGACCTCGTTCACGGTTCTCGTTCCAAAATCAGGGTTTTGCCGTCAATTGTTACTTCTTGCTGCAAGACCAGGCCATCGCTCTCCCGGACCCAGGTGCGTCCCGAGGCTTCGTCGCCGCTATACTCAATGATCCGGCAAGGCACATCCCGGCCTTTCCAGGAAATATCTTCCAAATCCGCCAGTACCTCGGCATTGAAATATCGAATATAACCGCTTGACAGTGGCAATAAAGACCCGAAAGCTTGCCCCACGGGGTCGACCACCGGCATTCGCCATTTCTGACCGGGTCGTAGATTGGGCAACCTATTGAGCGGCTGCAACGGATTGAGGACCGAACTGCGTTCGCCGATGGGAACCGGATCGAAAGTCTTATCGAAGTCTCTTTCGGGAAAGCGAATCCGAGGAATCAGTTTTCCGTCCTGGACTTCACCAAGAAGTTGAATTCTTATCTCGTTATTATCAGGGGGAGGGGGCAAGGGCGGCGTCAAACGGAGGTCCAATGCCCGCATTTCTCCCTCCCGAGTCACGAGCACCATGCTCTTCATGCCGAACTGAGCCAAAGCGTCAACGTTTCCGCTGGTATCAATTTTGGGCCACATTTCGCTGTGCAACTCGAAGAGATCTTCCTTGGGCCGATATTTGACCCAGGTTTCCAAGTGGAAAATGCGGTCCTTTCCGTTGATGACAACATTCCACAGGATATGGTTGGGTCCATTGGGCTGGGCTTCGTCAGTCAGGTCGATGGCGAACGGGGGAGGATTGTCGGACTGCCAGCGCGGCCAGAGTTCCTTGTAAAGAACCCAAGACGTCATGGCCGCCCAGAATGCAATGATCGCAAGAGTGATGGAACGCGGCGGCATAAGATGGGATATCGGTTTAGAAGCCTCAAAGCCGATTGGTCACTACAACGAGTCTAGTCGGCCCAAGAGCCATTTCCAATTAAGAATAGAGAAGAACCGAGGCGCAACTCAAGGCCCGTTGCCCAACCTGGGGCTTTGGCCTTGATTCGTTGGCCCCTCCTTCTCAAGAATAAGCCCATCCCAAGATTGAGGAAGCTCCATGATTGTCGGCGTGCCCAAGGAAATTAAAACGGACGAATACCGGGTGGCCATGATTCCGGTCGGCGTCGAGGAATTGACGCGCGCCGGCCACAAGGTCTTGATCCAGTCCGGGGCAGGGCAGGGCAGCGGCATCAGCGACGATCAATACTCTCAAAACGGAGCGGAAATCATTCCCGACGCGGCCTCAATCTGGCAACGGGCCGACTTGATCGTGAAGGTGAAAGAACCTTTGCTCCAAGAATGGCCTTTGATGCACGGAGGCCAGATCGTCTTCACCTACTTTCACTTCGCAGCCGACGAGGCCTTGACTAGAGCCGTGATGAAATCCGGCATCACCGCCGTGGCTTACGAAACGATAAAGGATGCACGCGGCAACCTGCCGCTTTTGACGCCAATGAGCGAAGTCGCGGGCCGCATGAGCATTCAGGAGGGGGCCAAGTATCTCGAACGCCCATGCGAAGGACGCGGCATTTTGCTCGGAGGCGTGCCTGGTGTATTGCCTGCCAACGTCATCATCCTGGGAGGTGGCATTGTCGGGGCCAATGCCGCCAAAGTCGCCGCCGGCTTGGGAGCGAACGTCACAATTCTCGACATAAATCTCGATCGACTCCGCTACCTCGACGACGTCATGCCTCGCAATGTCACGACGCTTTTCAGCGACCGGCACAACATCCTCGAATGCCTCAATCATGCCGACCTTCTCATCGGCGCGATCCTCATTCCCGGCGCCAAGGCCCCGCACCTGGTGCGCCGTGATGACCTGAAACGCATGCCGCCTGGCGCGGTCCTGATTGACGTGGCCATCGACCAGGGCGGCTGCATTGAAACATCACGACCCACGACGCACGGCAAGCCGACGTTTATCGTCAATGATGTCGTCCATTATTGCGTGACCAACATGCCGGGCGCGGTCGGCCGGACGAGCACCTACGCCCTGACCAACGTGACGCTGCCCTATGTCCTGCAATTGGCCAAGAAAGGGCTCGATCGCGCCCTGCGTGAGAATCAAGGCCTGGCGCAGGGAGTCAACATTCGGGCCGGCGAAGTGACCAACCCGGCCGTGGCGGCTACGTTTGGACTGAATTGTGCCATGAATTAGAGATCAGGGAGTGCACGGATAAAGCGGCAAGGAGGCTGCTTGTGGGGACGGTTGATCTTTCTTCGAAACCTACCCTGTCTCGCTATCTCATACCTCTTGGGCTGTTGGTTCTCTGCGCTTTCTACTTCTTCTATGGCCTCAGCGCCGGTGAGTTGTATCGCACGGAAAGTTTGCGAGCGATTCTCGCGGCGGAAGTTTTGCGCTCCGGCGACTGGATCGTTCCCCGGCTCTACGAGGAACCGATTTTGACCAAGCCGCCGGGCATGTACATCGCCATTGCCCTGGCCAGCCTCCCCTTCGGTGAAGTGACCGAGGTCACGGCCCGACTTCCCTCCGCCATCGCGGCCAGCCTGACGGTCCTTCTCTTCTACTGGTATTTCCAACGACAACTGGGGCGGAAGGCCGGGTTGTTGGCTGCAGTTATTCTCCCAACTTCCTTGATGTGGCTGGACAAGGCGCCGTCCGCCGAAATCGACATGCTCCAGGTAGCCTGGGTCGCCGCCGCGATCTTATTTTTCTTATGCGCGCTCGAAACAGAGGAGAATCTTGAACCAGAAACCACCAACCAATCAACGGCGAACCTCCATTCTCCATTCTCCATTCTCCATTCTTCATCCTCCATTCTCCATTCTTCATTCCCCTGGTGGCTAGCCTCGCTCGCCTGTGTAGCCGGAGGCGTCCTAACCAAATGGACGGCCCCCGCCTTTTTCTACTGCATGGCCGTCCCCCTCCTTTGGTGGCGCGGCCGACTCGGGCTGCTTTGGAGCCGAAATCACTTAGTCGCCGCGCTGATTGGAGCGTCGATATGTTTTGCTTGGGCGGGAGCGGCAATCACAAGCGTGGGTTGGGAGACGTTTTACCAAACCGTGAGCCGCGAGGCCCTGATGCGTCTGTCTCCGGCGCATCATCATCGACCCTATCCGTGGCAGGAGGTTTTTGCCCATCCGTTTATTCTCCTTGCCGGTAATTTGCCTTGGTCGGCGTGTGCCCTGGTGACTCTGTGGCCGGGCTTCGCCAAATTGTGGGACGAACGGGGCCAACGACTTCTGCAAGCAATGCATTGCTGGGTCTGGCCCAACATGCTTTTTTGGTCGATCGTTCCCGACCACGCTTCCCGCCACAGCATGCCTTTGTGCCCCGGCATCTCCGGACTGGCAGCAATGGTCTGGCTGGCATGGCTTACGGGAAGAATCAGTTGGCCGATTCCGGGCCTTCGTCCCGCTCAATTGCTCGGCGGCTTTCTGGGTTGCTGGATTCTCTTGAAGGTCTTTTTTGTGGAAGCCGTGATTCCCAGGCGCAATGGAGAAAAACTGCCGTTGCTTGAAATCGTGAGTCCCGTCCACAAGGCGCCCCGCGAACCACGCGCCAAAGCGGATCAGATTGCGAGCCTGGTGCCTGAAGGACAAACGTTGTATCTCTTCCGGCTTAAGGACGAAGGCATCATGTTTTACTACGGCAGACCGGTTAAACGGCTGGCGAGTTCCCAGGATTTACCCTCGTCCGCTGAACCTCTGTACTGTATCCTTGCCAGGGCGGATCAGCCTTTGTGGCCAGCTGACCGGCCCAAGAGAATTCTGCTGGAAACGACCGATGAACAGGGCGACCCGATTGTTCTGGTAACGACGCCTTCCCTGGAGCCTCGAACTCAAAATGCTGCCCGCTGATAATGTCAAAATCTTGACCATCGGGGAAGTGACACGGGCCCTGAAGGGCCTAGTCGAGGATGCCTTTCCCAGCCTCTGGGTGACCGGAGAAATCACGAGCTATAAGAAGCACTCCTCCGGCCACCACTACTTCACCTTGAAAGACGCCGAGGCTCAGTTGAAGGCTGTCATTTGGCGCGGCACAGCGGGCCGACTCAAATTCAATTTGGGCGACGGCATGGAAGTCGTTGCCCGCGGCCGCCTGGACATCTATGGTCCTCACGGCGACTACAAGTTAATCATCGAGGAAGTGCATCCGAAGGGACTGGGCGCTCAAGAGCTAGCTCTTCGCCAACTCAAGGAAAAACTCCTGGCACTCGGTTATTTCGATCCGGTTCGCAAAAAGGCGCTGCCGCGCTTGCCCTGTCGGCTGGCGGTCGTTACCAGTCCCACAGGCGCCGCGATTCGCGATATCCTGAAGATCTTGAGCCGTCGCTGGCCCTCGGTCGACGTTTGGATCTGTCCGGTTAAGGTCCAGGGCGAAGGGGCGGAGCAGGAAATTGCGGCGGCCATACGCCAGTTAAACGCAATTCACGACGGCGGAAAAGACTGCATTGATCTGGTCATTGTCGGCCGGGGGGGTGGGGCTCAAGAAGACTTGTGGGCCTTCAATGGGCAGAGCGTGGCTCAGGCCATCTTTGCTTCCCGAATTCCAGTCATTAGCGCGGTTGGCCATGAAATTGATCTAACAATCGCCGATTTAGTCGCCGATCGCCGGGCCGCCACGCCCAGTGAAGCCGCGGAAATCGCCGTGCCCGATCGGCATGAAATCCTCCAAGGCATTCAGGGGGCCCACAACCGCCTTGGCGAGCTTCTCGTTCGCCGGCTGGAACGGTCGCGCGAGCTTGTTCAAGAATTGGCCGGGCGGCGCCCGTTTCGTTATCCCCTTGAGCGCATCCATGATTTTGATCAGAAGCTAGACGGCTGGTTTGAAAGACTTGAACGAGCAATAGTCCAGCGCTTGACCCAAGTGAGGCAGAGGTTCCATGCCCAGACAGCGCAGCTGGAGTCCCTCAGCCCCTTGAACGTCCTCGCTCGCGGATATAGCCTAACACGAGTCGAGTCGGATCAAACCGTCGTGCGCAGCCCCGAACAAGTTCGCCCAGGTGACCGGATCGTTACACTCCTACGCGATGGAAGCATTGTCAGTCGGGTCGAAGAACCTCGGGAGGTCAACGCATGACTGATCCGTCGCCGGACAAACTTTCCTTGGAAGAAGCGCTGGCCGAGCTGGAGCACGTTGTTCGCGACCTGGAAGACGGTCAAATCGGCCTCGAGGACTCGCTGGCTCGCTATGAGTTCGGCGTGGGACTGATTAAACGCTGTCAGACCCAATTGCGCCAGGCGGAGCAACGTATTCAACTTTTGACCGGAGTCGGTGAAGATGGCCAGCCCGTTTTGCAGCCGTTCCCTCCAAATTCGGCGGATGCCAGTCTGGGCGAGGGCCAACGAATCAGGAAAAAACAAAACGACTCCAAGGATCCGTTCTAGGGAACAATTCTCCCCGTCCCCGGTCGGGAGCCTAAGATTTTGAGCGAGGAATTCGAGCACTATCTTGCGGCCAAGCGGTTGCTCATCGAGGAGCATCTGCGGTTATCCTTGCGCCGTCTGGAGGGCGGGAGTCCGCCTGCCCTCAACGAAGCTATGGGTTATAGCCTCCTGGCCCCCGGAAAACGGCTGCGGCCGTTGTTGGTCATCATGGCTGCCGAGGCCTGCGGAGCGGCGAACCGGGACGCACTACCGGCGGCCACGGCCGTGGAAATGATTCATACTTATTCCCTAATTCATGACGATCTCCCGGCGATGGACGACGATGATTTGCGCCGGGGCTTGCCGACCTGCCATAAAAAGTTCGGCGAAGCCCTCGCAATTTTGACGGGCGACGCGCTATTGACCGAGGCCTTCAGCGTTTTAGCTCAAAGTTATCCTCCAGCAACAGCCGCGGCATGCTGCCGAGAATTGGCAACGGGCGCCGGAGCGGCGGGTATGGTGGGCGGACAGGCAGACGACCTGGCCTGGGAAAACAAAGGCGGCGCCCTGGAGGATTTAGAATCCATTCATAGCCGAAAGACCGGGGCATTGTTCCGGGCCTGTTTACGGCTTGGTTTGCTGGTCGCTCAAGGCCAACAAGCGGGAGGGCCGGACCTGCAAGTCCAAGAGAGGCTTGACAGCTTCGGGTGCTGTCTGGGGTTGGCCTTTCAGATCACGGACGATCTGGTTGATGTTGAAAGTACAGCGGGCCAAGCAGGTAAGAGAGTCCAAAAGGATGCCGCCCGTGGTAAACTGACGTATCCTGGCTTCTTGGGAAAAATGGAGAGTTTCCGCCGCGCGGAGCGGTTGTGCCAACAGGCTCAAGACCTGCTCGGCCCCTTGGGGCCGGCCGGTCGGCATTTGGCCTGCCTGGCACAGAGAGTCTTGCAAAGGGACCGGTAGCCGAAAAAGGTTTCCTCAACGGTCCGCGCCGGGCATGGGACGCCCGGTGATAATTAGGAGTTGCTTACTGATGAGCGCTGTAATATTGCCGGCCATTAAATCACCCGCCGATTTGCACGGGCTGAACGATCAGCAACTGGCCCTCTTGGCTCAGGAAATGCGCGATGAATTGGTCCGCGTTTTGAGCATTCGGCCGGCCCATTTTGCCAGCAACCTCGGCGTTGTTGAGCTGTGCCTCGCCCTGCATTTGAGCTTCGACTTTGCCAAAGACCGGCTGATTTGGGACACCGGCCATCAGATCTATCCGCACAAACTAATCACAGGCCGTTACCCGCAATTTGATTCGATTCGGACACGCGGCGGCTTGATGGGCTATCCCAATCCAGACGAGAGTCCTTACGACCTGTTCATGACCGGCCACGCGGGTTGCAGCATTTCCAGCGCGCTGGGGCTGAAAGTCGGCGATGATCTTTTGGGTCACGACGACAATCACACCATTGCGGTCATCGGGGACGGCGCATTCCCTTCGGGCATTGTTTATGAAGCCCTCAACAACGCGGGCGGCCTGGGGAAAAACCTGCTTGTCATTCTCAATGACAACAAGATGTCCATTTGCCCGCGCGTCGGCGCCGTGGCCCGGTGTCTGGATCAAGCGCGCCTGACTACTCTCTATCAGGGCTCAAAGCGCCACATCCAAAATCTATTGGGGCGCCTGCCATTGGTTGGCGACATGGCCAATCACGCCATCGACAACTTCCGTGACGGCCTCAAGGCGATATTCACGGGCGGCATGCTCTTCGAGGAACTGGGATTTAAGTACATTGGACCGATCGACGGCCACGATTTGCCGTCGCTCCGCCGCTGGCTTCGAGATGTCAAGGACCAACGCGGCCCAATCCTTCTTCACGTATTGACCGAGAAAGGCCACGGGGTGGCCCAGGCCAGCGAGGATCCAGTAACGTTTCACACGCCGCCGGTCTTTGAGCAAGTTGGCCCCGAACGCACGATATTGGCTCTGAAACGCGGCGGCGCCAAAGCCTACACGGACGCCGTCAGCAGCGCGATCTTCAACACCATGCAGGAGAATCCAAAGGTCGCGGTGATCACGGCCGCGATGTGCCAGGGAAATAAGCTGGAAAAGGCCCGCGAGGCCTATCCTGATCGCTTCTTCGATACCGGAATTTGCGAGTCGCACGCCGTGGCCTTCGCCGCGGGGTTGGCGAAAGCTGGAATCCGGCCCATTGTCGATATCTATTCCACCTTCCTGCAACGGTCGTTTGACCAGATCTTCCAGGAAGTGGCCCTGCAAAATCTGCCGGTGACCTTCTGTCTCGATCGCGCCGGCCTGACCGGTCCCGACGGCCCGACGCACCACGGCGCTTTCGACACGCCGTACATGCGTCTCTTCCCCAACATGGTCGTCATGGCGCCCGGTGATGAACTCGACATCGGGCCTATGTTGCGCTTTGCGCTCGGACATCCCGGCCCGGCGTCTTTGCGTTATCCAAAGGCCAGCCTGGAAAAGGTCGATCGCGGGCTTGCGCCCATTGAATTGGGCCAGGCCGAAATTTATGAGTGGGCAACCGATGGCATGCTGATCGCCTATGGCAGTTTGTTTCCAGCATGCGTCAAGGCCGCCGAACGCTTACGTGGCGAAGGCCTGGAAATTGGGGTCATTAATGCACGCTTTGCCAAGCCGTTGGACAAGGCTACGCTCTTGAAGGCGGTGGAAGATTTACCTTTGGTGGTGACGGTTGAAGAGGGCACCCTGGAAGGCGGTTTTGGAAGCGCCCTTCTGGAAGCCGCCAACGCCGCCGGCATTGAGACAAGCAATATCGTCCGGCTGGGATTGCCCGATCGCTTTGTCGAACACGGCGAACGCAGCGAACTCTTGGCCGAATTGGGCCTGGATGTCAGCGGCATTTGCTCCACGATCCGCCATCAACTAAATACCTACCGAGGCCCGGTAAGTCTGGCCCTAAATAAGTCGTCCAAGGTAAAAGCTTGATCAACCGCACTTTTGAGCGGTCATAGTACCGGCTTCAGCCGGGTCGAATGCCTGAAAAGCGAAACTTCGAACGCGAAATCTAGGCGTCGAAGGAACAATGGCAAAGGCGGGTGCGCACCTTTGACGGTCCCGGCCTTGGAGGGGGGGGTGTCCGGGGGTTGAAATGAAACGAAAGCGCATCCCTGCCGGGTGAAACCTGAATACTATACAAACGCACATTAGCCGTCAACGCTAGAAATAGTTCGGTAGCGGGTCACGTTGCCAGCTTGACCTAAGATAGTAGACGCGCTCGGCAGGCAACTTGACCCACTACCAATAGTTCGCGCCTACGGAATACGGACCCATGCGCATCCTTTTGCTCGGCAACGCTAATCGACCGGGCGTCCAGGAAGAAGCGGAGAAGCTCGCCCGGGTGATCCGCCAGCATTGTGATATTGTCTTGATCGATCTCCTTCAAGAAAAAGACCTTACAAACGTCACGGCCGATATTGCTCTAGTGCTGGGAGGCGACGGGGCCATTCTTCGCGCTGCCCGGCAGATGGGTTATCATCAAACGCCGGTCCTGGGCGTCAACCTCGGCAAGCTGGGTTTCCTGGCCGACTTAAGCCCGGATGACCTTTGTGCTTGCTTGCCGGCTGTCATGGAAGGCCAGTTTCGAGTTACCTGGCACTTGATGTTTGAATGTGTAGCCAGAGGGGCCGAGGGTTTGCAAACTTTCCTTGGCCTTAATGACGTTGTGGTGCGGTCTGGGACGCCTTTTCATATCATTGACCTCAACGTAATCGTGGACGGAGAAACCGTTTCAAGCTTCAGTGGAGACGGCCTGATTTTGGGCACCCCCATTGGTTCGACAGCTTACAACTTGTCGGCGGGCGGTCCGATTTTAGGGCAAGAGTTACAGGCCTTCGTTCTCACGCCCATCTGTCCGCACAGCCTGACAAACCGGCCTCTGGTCGATTCAGCGGACAAAGAGTATACCATCGCCCTGCGCCACGATGCTCCGGGCGCCACGCTGATGATCGATGGTCATGAGACGCTGACCTTAACCGTGGGGCAGCCCGTTCTGGTCCGCAGGGCTCCGGTGCGGTTTGGATTGGTCAAGGTGGCCGGGCATAGCTATTACCAAACGCTTCGCCACAAGCTTCGCTGGGGCACGGGCCCAAACTATCGGGCCGAACCTTGAGGAAGGGTCGAGCGTAAGAAGTTAAAACTGCCTCGAAATGTACTTATACACTTGTGAACTGACTCGCAAATCCTATGAGTTCCTTGCTTTCCCAATACGGCATCGGCTTCGTTCTAATCGTGTTCCAGGCGGTAGCGGCTCTGCCCTGGCTGGCGCTCCTGGCCACGGACCAGGCTGGACAATCGTGGTTTCAGGATTCTCGCGGGAAGGTTATCCCGGGCCGATTCCTGGCTGCCCTGGGCATCGTTATTGGTCTGGGAATTGTGCCGCCCGCCCTTTTTTCTGTCGTCCAGGATCGTGACAACCTAGAACGATTCGGCCGCATCTACGGCTCGATTCTCGAACTGCAATTGATTGCCGATGTGATTATCGGTCTGTTTAGCGTGCTGCTGTTGGTCTGGCCCAAGGGAGCAGCGGTCGCGCTGGCGGCGTTTCGTGAAGGCCTGCGCCAGCCCATGTTTTACCTGCTCGGCGCGGTAGCTTTGGGTCTTATGGTCTTGGCCCCCTTCATTCCTTATTTCACGTTCGGCGAAGATTTCGTAATGATGCAGGAATTGGGCTATGACACTATCATGCTCTTGCCGCTTTTGATGGGTGTCATTGCCGCCAGCATGTCGATTAGCGAGGAAATTGAAGGACGAACCGCCATCACGCTTATGAGCAAGCCCGTTTCGCGCCGGCAATTTCTTTTGGGGAAATTCGCGGGCATTCTGTTGGCGACCCTTGTCCTAACGGCCGCACTCGGATGGTTCTTCAACTGGGTTCTTCTGTACAAACGGTGGCTGGATCGCATGGACCCGTTGCCGCCGGTGCCCGACCTCGCCGGTTGGATGGGCTCGTTCGTCGGCAAAGGCGAAGCCGCCGACTTCGTGCGTGGGATGCGGCTCTGGTTTTTTGAGGAATGGGCGATAGTCCCCGGCCTTGTCCTTGGATTTAGCAAGGTCATGGTCCTGGTCGCGATTGCCGTATCCTTGGCGACGCGTCTGCCAATGATTGTCAATTTGATTGTCTGCTTGACCATCTATTTCCTTGGCCACCTTACCTCCGTCCTGCAGGACATTGCCGCCCGGCGAAACCAGGGTGAGACGGTCGGCAAGTTACTTTCCTTCGCTTCTCAAGCATTCGACATCTTTATGCCTCGTTTGGACCTTTTCAGCCTGGGGCCTGCCCTGGTACTGGACCGCTCGCTGACGGAACCCGATTTCCTCAAATACACGGCGGAAGTCTTCGGCTTCAGCGTCATCTTCACCGGCGTCGCCCTTCTGGTGGGCCTGGTCCTATTCGAAGATCGCGATTTGGCCTGAAAAGCGATTGGTTCCACCTGGTTTTTGCTTGCCTTATCCACCTATGCCGGTGCAAATGGAGATGGTTTAGCTATCATTTCCCATTGCTAGGCAGCGATGCCCGTTGGCTGCCATAGCTAGTCAACAAAGGGCAACGATCAGTCGATTTTGAGGTGCCCCGTGGAACGCGAAGCCGAACCCAATGCCTTCACAAGAGCTTACACGTATCTTAATTACAACGCTTTCGCTAAATGGATGGCCTTGATCGCGGCGGTGGGGACGGGCTTATTGTTCGTGGCGCTGCTGGGACTTCTGTGGCTCTTTGCCGATCTAGTTGTCTTCCGCGGTACAATACCTTCCTTCGCGGAGCTGGGGCCCACTGAACAGGCCGTTTTTCAAAAGAAATGGCTGGATCAGGATAAGGGCGAATCCCTGAAGACGCTGGGGCTCGCCGGACCCCAAGATAGGTTCGAAGACCTAACCACCTCGAATCCTCGCCAGCCTCCTCCGCACGAGGAGGAAATGCTTTGGCGGGCCCATTTGTATACGTTTTTGCGCGATAAAATTAATGGAACGGCAGGCGCCCAGGTATTGCCCGCATTTCATGATCTCGCCGAACCGGAACAGAACCTGGTAGTCCTTCAATGGCAGGCGCTGCCCGAAAAGGACTCTCTCCTTGACCAGCTTGACATTTCGGACCCTCGTAAAACCGATTTGATCAAGGGGGATCGATCCGCCCTGTCGCCCGCCGACCTGGAGACTCTCTGGCAGATCTATCTCTACCAACGGCTGGATTCCGGGAGCGATCAAGACCGTGCGGCAGCAGCAGTGGTCCGCCAACGGCTTCAGCCCGCACGAGATACCGAGCCGCCCGTTCAGCCTTCCTTGGCCGATCATGGCATTCTCAGCCTGTTGACCAGAACCTATATCCACGATCGCTTCCACGCCCCGGTGGTCGTCTCGACGATCTCTTGGTTCGCGCGCTGGAACCCTTGGATGTGGCGCTACACTGGTTTCCGAGGGGTCAACTTCACATCCTATTTAACCGGATTATTGATTCTGGCTCTTTTGCTAACCCTCTTGCGGACCTTCCTGAGTTTTCTCCAACGGGAGATGGCGGCCCGGGCAGTGATCGAGGCGACTACCCGGCTGCGCCGCGCCGTCTATCACCACACGTTTCGCCTGGGAACACTGGCTTTCAAGGAACTTGGTCCAAGCGAGGCGGTCAGCATATTCACCCGCCATGTGGAAGCCGTTCATGATGCGCTATTCGCTTGGCTCACCGTCATGGTGAGCGAACCGGTTAAATTTGTACTGCTGCTGGTGTTTGCATTGATTGTCAACCCGTGGTTAGCCCTGGCCTTCCTGCTCTTCGCCGCTCTGATCTGGTTGGTTGGCGGTCAAGTGGCTGCCTATTACCGGGATAAGGCTCGCCAATTGACCAACCGAGCCTCGGAACAACTCACATTGATCCGTGAGACGTTGATGTTCATGCGCCTCGTCAAGGTTTACTTGATGGAGCTTTTCAACCAAGCGCGGGTGGAGCGGTTGCTTTCGCGTTACGCCCGCGCCCAGGCCAGCCGCTATCGCGGCGAAGCGATTTACAACCCTCTGTTAATTTTTCTCGGCACGCTGGCCGCCCTGGTGCTCCTCTATGTGGCGGGTTTGATCGTCCTTTACGGTCAATTGGGCGTCGCCAGCGCCATCACGCTGGCCACGGCCTTGATCTGTCTCTATTGGCCGATGGAAAGTTGGTTGGCGAACCGTAAATACATCCGCCGCGGCCGGGAGGCGGCCGTCATCCTGTTTCGGTTCCTCGATCGCCCCGGCGAGGTAGGTCAAGTTGTCGGCGCCGAGTTCCTGCCCCCGCTGAGCCGCCACTTGGAATTCGACAATGTCAGCTTGCGCGAGCCGGGAACGGGGCGGCCGCTTTTGCAGGACGTCAGCTTCACTATCAAGCAAGGTCAGCGGATCGGCCTGGTAGGGGCGGAGAATCAAGAAAAACACGCCCTTGTTTATTTGATCCCGCGCTTGCTCGACCCGGCTTCGGGTGAAATTCGCATTGACCAGTATAACCTCCGCTGGGTCACCCTCGATTCACTGCGGGCTCAGATCGGCATCGTTCTTCAACACAATCTTGTCTTCCACGACACGGTAGCCAACAACATCGGCTGCGGCGATCCGGCTTACAATTTGCCTCAGATCATCGAAGCGGCCAAGATCGCCCACGCGCACCACTTCATTCAGAAATTGCCCCAGGGCTATGACACCGCTATTGGTGAACTGGGCCATTCCCTGAACGTCAGCGAGAAGTTCCGCATCGCACTGGCTCGCGCCATTTTGCGCGACCCGGCCCTTTTGATCGTGGAAGAACCCGACGTCGAAATGGACGACGAGACCAAGTCCCTGCTCGACGATACGTTCACCCGTCTACTTCCCGGCCGCACAGCTCTTTTCTTGCCCCATCGTATTTCGACGATTCGTTCTTGCGATCATATTCTTCTGCTGAACAAAGGACGGATCGAAGCCGCCGGCGTCCATCGCGATCTTCTTGGCCAAAACTCGCTCTATCGCCATTTGCATTATCTGGAATTCAACATGATAGGCGACTAAGCCCCCAATCTTCGGAACAAGGAAGCCAATGGCTTACGAAATGGAACTTCAGACCGCCCTCGAGGCCGTTCGCCGGGCGGGGAACGTCGTCCTCGATTACTACTCAACCTTCACGGCGATTCCTGACGCGCGAGCCGACATCAGCACTCAGGCCGACCGGGACTCCCAGGAAATCATCCTCCGCCATATTCGCCAAATCTATCCCAGTGATTCGCTCTGCGCCGAGGAAAACACGCCCACGCTAGAAAGCGCTGCACACACCGGCACTCGCCTGTGGATCGTGGATCCCATCGACGGCACGCGCGGCTTTGCGCGCAAAAACGGTGAGTTTTCCGTGATGGTGGCATTCGTGGACAGCGGGCAAATACGCGTCGGGGCTGTTCTTGAGCCCGTATCTCGGCGATTGACTTATGCCGTAAAGGGGAAGGGCTGCTGGCGCCTAGATCAAAATTACGCCGAACCGACTGCTTGCTCGGTTCGAACAACGGAGAATTTGGCCGAAGCCGTGCTCACGCAAAGCCACTCGGGCAAACCAGGCCGGCAATTATCGCTTGTCCAAGCCCTTAATCCTGGGAAGGTGATCGAAACCTATTCGGCTGGCATCAAGCTCGCCCAGGTCGCGCGCGGTGAAGCCGATCTTTACTTGAACACTTACCTCTATTTCCACGATTGGGATATATGCGCCGGCCAAATCCTGGTCGAGGAAGCCGGGGGCATCGTGACTGGACTGGCCGGCGAACCCATTCTCTACGGCGTCAATCAAGCCGGTCAGCGCTCAGGGCTTTTAGCAAGCAATGGCCGGCTGCATCAAACGGCTTTGGAGTCGATCACCAAAGCTGCTAAATCGCATCAAATAGGTAATTAATGTTTGCTAAACGACGGTCGGCAACCATGGCAGGCAGCGGGGACTATGCCCATTTCTCATGCACGCGTCCACGCATAAGCTGCCCAGACTGAAATGCCATACGCAATCCGCAATCCCGTCTGCAAGCAGATCCACCAGAGATTCATGTTGAGCACAAGCGCGGCATCCTCCAGGGACTTGCGCACTTCGAGAGCCACCTTGCGGCGCGGGTTGATATAACCCAGAGTAAAGACGCGCACCACGGGCGCCTTCCATGATTTAAGCCAGTATTCGGCTTGGTCGAGATATTTTTCCGTCTCTAGCCGATCCACTTCGCTGACCACAAACGTGCAATAAACATCACAGGCCACCATCGCCGCTCCGAACAGGGCGACAACAATGGCCGTACCAAAATGCTCGCCAAGGCGGGCCACCGTCAAGCCGTGCGGCGGCCGGCCGGCTTCCGGCCAAAGCCAGCGGGAAGCCATGATCTGGACACCCCAGAGAACCAAGGCCAGCATCAAAGGCGCAAGCGTCGATACGGTGACAAAGAGGTGTTTGTGCTGCTTGATTAGCTCAAATAAGCGCGGCCAACGACCGGGCACGGCTTTGACGATCCCCAGCATGGCCCGATATTGCCGAATTCGCAGGCCCAGGCTAAGGATAAACGTCACCGCCAAGTAGAAATCGAAAAAGTTGATTAGGTTGAGGTTCCAGAGCACGGATTGGTTCGTTGTTCGTTGTTCGTTGTTCGTTGTTATTTGACAGTAGCTCTTTACCGACATGGTGACAAGCGGACAAGTCGGGAGGCTCTCTTTTGCTACGAACAACAAACAACGAACAACGAACAAATCATAAAATCCCTTGCTTGACGCCCGTTCCTCCAGCCACTACCTTACAGCGTCTACACTCTCCCACGCAATTCACCTGAGCGGAGATCTGAGCATGTTGCGTGCACGAAATCTGGCGCTGGCTATCACCGTCTGCCTAACTTTGCACGGCTGCGGCGGGTCGAATAAACAATCCTTCAAATACAAAATCGCGGTCGTTCCCAAGGGGCTGACGCATGAATTTTGGCAGTCCGTTCATCGCGGGGCGGAGCAAGCGGCCAAGGACTTGACGGACAAGGGCATCAGCACGCAAGTGGCCTGGGACGGGCCGCGAAAAGAAGATGACGCCAAGGAGCAAATTGACATCATCAAGCTTAACCTCTCCAACAAAATCAACGGCCTGGTCCTCGCTCCGCAGCACAGCGAGACCATGATTGCGTCGGTCGAAGAAGCTCAGAAGCAGGATGTGCCGGTCGTCATTATTGATTCGGGCCTCAACAACCCGGACGCCTACGTCAAGTACGTTGCAACGAACAATTACCACGGCGGCGAACTAGCGGCCGAGCATCTCCTCAAGGTCTTGCGCGACGACGGCAACCAAGCGCCTAAGCTGGTTCTTCTTCGCTATCAAACGGGTTCGGAAAGCACCGATCAACGCGAGAAGGGCTTCATTGATTACGTAGAAAAAGCGAAAGAGAAGGATCAGCCCGGCATCACCTGGCTTTCAAAAGACGACTATTATGCCGGCGCAACCAAGGACAGCGCCATGAAGGCGGCCGCGACCCTGCTTGATAGCTTGCGCGACAAGGGCATCGACGGGATATTCGCGCCCAACGAGTCCTCGGCCAGTGGCTTGTTGCAGGTTCTCCGCAGTCAAAAGGAAAGGCTGCCAAAAAAGGTTCGCTTCGTTGGTTTTGATTCGAGCGTACCGCTCTTAGAAGCGCTTGAAGACGGCGAAATTGACGGGCTCGTGGTCCAAGATCCCTATCGCATGGGTTATTTGGGACTGTGGACCGTGGTGCAATACCTTGAAGGATTCAACGTCGCGCCCGACGGCGATAAAACTCAGAGCACCGGCGAGCATCTGATCACCAAGGCTAATCTCAAGGACAAATCTACCGAAGAACTCTTCAAAGAAGAGCTTCAATTGCAGCGAAAGATAAGCTTGCCCGATTATTCGAAAAAGCGATGACGGAAGTCTCTCGCCTTACCATGACCGGCATCGCCAAGCGCTTTGGCTCGACCCAGGCTCTTGCCGGCGTCGATCTCGAATTGCGCCCCGGTGAAGTGCATGCTCTCGTCGGGGAGAATGGAGCCGGCAAGTCCACGCTGATGAAGATTCTGAGCGGCGCCGAGAAGCCGGGCTCCGGTTCCATGATTCTGGACGGCCAGCCTTATGCTCCTTCAAGCCCGCAAGAAGCGCGACGCCGCGGCGTGGCCATGATTTACCAGGAGCTGACGCTGGCTTCGCACCTAAGCGTCCAAGCGAACATCACGCTGGGACTTGAGCTAACGCAGTTCGGCTTTCTGCGCACGCGGGCCGATCGCCAGCGCGTCGAACAAGCCTTGCAAATCCTCCAGCACCCGGAAATCCATCCCGATAGTGCGGTTTCCACGTTGGGTCCGGCGGCAAGGCAACTCGTTGAAATCGCGCGGGCTCTGCTGGTTGATGTACGCTTGCTGATTCTCGATGAGCCAACTAGCTCGTTGACTCAAGCCGACGCCCAGCGCCTCTTCGACCTGGTCCGCCGCTTGCGGGATAAGCGGGTAACCGTTGTTTACATCAGCCATTTCTTGGAAGAGGTCCAACAGATTGCCGATCGGTTCACGGTTCTTCGCGACGGCCAAAGCGTTGGCGGCGGCTCAGTCAAGGATTTCACACGAGAAAAGATCATCGAATGGATGGTGGGCCGAAACCTCCGCGAACAGTTTCCACGCGTGCCTCACTCGATCGGTGAACCGATCTTGGAATTGAACGAAGTAGTCGGGGTCGAGCTTCCCTCAGGGGTCAATCTATCGCTTCATCGCGGCGAGATTCTTGGCCTTGCCGGCATCGTCGGAGCTGGAAGGACCGAACTACTGCGTGCCGTGTTTGGTCTGGATCCCATAAGGCAAGGAACAGTGAGGATTATGTCGTTCCCCCAACGCGCCAAAACAACGCCTCGCCAACGCATCGCCCAGGGAATGGGCCTTCTCAGCGAGGACCGCAAGGCGGAAGGCCTGACCCTCATTCAGAGCATCGCCGATAATTTGACTTATAGCCGACTCCGGCCATATGGCCGATTGGGTTGGCTCAACCTACGCCAACGGCGTCGTGCGGTTCAGCATTGGTTGGGCAAGCTTAACGTACGATTCGCCGGAGTCGATCAAGCCGTCGCCGAATTGAGCGGGGGCAACCAACAGAAAGTCGCTCTCGGCAGGCTACTCCATCAGGAAGCCGATATCCTTCTTCTTGACGAACCAACCCGGGGTGTTGACATCGGCAGCAAGGCCGAGATCTACCGGCTCATCGGCGACCTCGCAGCCCAGGGCAAGGCGATCCTGTTCGTCAGCAGTTACTTGCCCGAGTTACTCGGCGTTTGCGATCGCCTGGCCGTCATGACCCGCGGCCGACTTAGCCCGATCCGGGAGGCCGGGGATTGGACGCCGGAGGAAGTGATGGCTTACGCAACCGGAGGATGAGGGAGAGGGGGAGACAAGGAGACAGGGAGAGACGAGAGGGTTTACGTTTCGCGCCCGCAGGGTTGTTTCGGTGGCTTCGGCACTGATGCCGATTCGGTAACTTGCTCAAGGTACATCCGGTGTCTACTAACGAACTATTGCCAGTTGATCGACCCTCAGCCACGTGGTCCCCGCTTCGGCTATTGACCGGACCCGTTCTCGGCCTGATTGCCGTGCTGGCGGTCTTCAGCATTCTCCTCGGCGTAAGAGGGGAGGAAGGCGCGCTGGGTAGCTTTGCCAGCCTGTCCAATGTGCAGATTCTCGTTTACAGCAACACGCACCTCGCTGTCCTCGCGCTCGGCATGCTGCTCATCATGATCAGCGGCGGCATCGATCTGTCTGTTGGCTCCGTGGTCGCGCTGGTCACGGTCACGACCATGTACATGTTCAAGACGGCTTACGCATGGAACAGTTCGGTGATGATGGCCAGCTTCATGGCGATTGCGGCAGGCTTGGGAACGGGGGCCGCCTGTGGCCTAATTAACGGCCTCATCATCACGCGGCTGCGCGTGGCGCCGTTCGTGGCCACGCTTGGCATGCTGAGCATCGCGCGCGGCCTGGCCCAGTGGATCGCCGAGAGCCGGCCCATGCCGTTTCCACGCGGCACACGACCCGGCTGGGTAAGCTCCTTGGCCGATACTTATCCCAAAAACGGTCTCTTCAACCCCGGCTTTTGGAGCCTGGTAATTCTGGCTTTTCTTGTTGCGATGCTGCTGCGGAGGACCATCCTGGGCCGGTATTGCTACGCCGTCGGCTCCAACGAAGCCACCGCCCGGCTGTGCGGCGTAGGCATCGACCGCACCAAGGTCACTCTGTACATGTTGGCCGGCCTGCTCAGCGGCTGGGCCGGCATTCTGCTATTCGCCCAGATCGACGGCGGCAACCCGACCGTCGCGGTCGGCCTAGAATTGGATGTGATCGCGGCCGTCGTCATCGGCGGCGCCAGCCTAGCCGGCGGCGTGGGCACCGTCTCGGGCACGCTCATCGGCGTGTTGATTCTCGGCATCCTGGTCAACGGCGTCAACCGCTTCCACGTGCCGATTCAGATGCAATACATCCTCATCGGAGTGATCATCATTGCGAACACGGCCTTGAGCCGCTGGCGGCAAAAAGCGTGATGCGAACGGCAGGTCGATTTAGACCCTTTGACCCTCTGGCTCAGTTGTCGCTGGTCCAGAGGGTCGTCACCTGAGCCACAGGGTCAGGCGCTCGGCCACAGGGTTCCCAGCGCTGCCATTTGATTCTTTCCACTTCGCCTGACCCCCCGTGGAAAGGAATGGAAAGCATTTTCGGTCAGTTCCTCTCAAGGCAATCCATGGCGAGCCGGGAGCGTAAGCGACCGGAGCCGAGAGCGTAAGCGACCGGAGAGCCTCAAAAGCAATGAAAGACCTTGTCCGCGTTTCAACGGCTCGTCTTCATGAAAATGAGCGTCTCCCTTTCCGCTGGCCCCGGTAACTCATTAAATGGATACTCGTCATTCTTCATACCAACTATTTCATCGCGCTTAGCCGTTCCAAAGACTCTTTCGCGTCCCTGGTCACGCGTGCTTTCGTGTAACCCGCCGCCAGATCCTGGAGAACTTCCTTCGCCTCGGCGTTGCCGATGTGTTCGAGGACCGCGACGGCGCGGAGTTGGCGTAGCTCGTCCGGGGAAGGGAGGTGATTGGCGGGATCCTTGAGCGCAGCTAATACGTCTTGCATGTGCTCCCGTACCTCCGGCGGCGGCTTCTTATTCAGGGCGGCGCGGACGGGTTCTTCAACCACCTCGCCAAGGGCAATGAGCTTCATCCTGGCTTCATCCCATTCCCACGGCAGTTCGCTGGCGAGGTCGGCGATGAGGTGGTCGATTTCGGCATGGTCGGGCGGCTTTGCTTTGTGCAATTGGCCTTTCAAGAAATCGACACTCAGTTGGGGGGCGCGTGTAAGTGATGTTTGCGCCTGAAAGGCCCGCGCCATTTCTTTGCTGACTAGTTCCTTCCAAAGTGACTCAAGATCATCAATGCTTTCCGGATAAATCTCGCCTCTCATAGGCGAATCAAGCTTGATGGATGCGGTGACGGACCAGACGAGGGCGGTCGTATCAGCACTTCCGGAGGCCAGACGCTTGCCGTCTGGAGAAAAGGTGAGCGAATAGACCGGCTGCCGATGACCTTCAAAGCGGCGAATTTCCTTGCTCGTTCGGACTTCCCACAGCCGCAACGTGCCGTCGAGACTTGCCGAGGCGAGCAACCGACCATCGGGGGAAAGGGCCAAACAAAGAACCGAATCTGAATGGCCTCGGAAGCGCTGAGTCTCCACTCCGGTCATCACATCGCACACGTAAAGAAAGTTATCTTCGGCGTAAGCAATGCGGCGGCCGTCCGGCGTGAACGCCAGGGCAATTATACCGTAGACGGTAGTGCGCGGATGGCCTCCCAACGAGCTAATCAGGGCGGCTTTTGAGGTGTCCCAAACATTGATGAGGCCTTGCGGCTCTTGGAAAACCCTGCGTGAATCCGGCCTGGTGCCTACCGCTAAAAGCTTTCCATCCGGGGAAAGCGCCAGACATTGACCGCCTTGTTCGCCAATAGGTTGCCCTTTCAGGCGATGTAATTCTTTACCCTCCTTCGCATCCAAAATCAGAACCGGATGTCGTAAACCGACGGTAACAAGGTTCTTTCCATCTGAAATAAACCCGGTGGCCAAGACGTCTTGAATAGGGGACCGAAATTCGTGAAGAGCTTTGCCTGTTGTGACATCCCATTCAACAATATGCCTGGTGACAGCCGCTAAGGAGCGACCATCTGGAGCAAACGCCATCGGAAAGAAACTATGAGTGGAATTCCCTCCAACCAATGATCGGATTTCGTTACCCGACCTGCTGTTCCACAGTTTTATGGACGAATCTGACGAGGAAGTGGCAAGCAATTCGCCGTCGGGCGAATATGCGATTGATCGGATTGCAGCCGAGGGAGCACTGTAGGTAAGGCGTTCTTTTGAATCTCCAACATTCCAGGCCTGTACGCTGCCGTGCTCCGTGCCCCTTACTAGCCATTGGCCGTCTGGTGAAACTGAAAACACAGCGAGTTTGCTCTCCATAGGGTCGAGTTGCAAGATGCTTTTTTGTCGGCGAGTATTTCCCAATGGCCATATATCCCCCGATCCATCCGAGAGTCCGACAAATAGTGCTTTTCCTTTCGCGACAAAAGCAAGTGAGACAACGCTGGAATTTGTCTTTTTGGTTATTCGATCCGACTCTTTCAATCGGCCTCCTTTGACTTGCTTCTTCGCGAAGGGAACATCCCATAATTGGACCAAGCCTGGTCGATAAGCGGTTGCCAAAGTGTTACTGTCGGGCGCGAAAGCTAATACAGGTGAATCCTTGTGCTGAACCGAAGTGTCTTGCGTGTCAAACCAGCTTACAGTCTTGTTCTTGGTTAAATCATAAAGTGCTAATTGGATAGAGCTTGTTGGCGGATCAATTCCCTTTATTTGTTCTCCCTCACCGATGAGCGCTAGCAACTTGTCGTCTGGCGAAAATGCGGCGGACTGAAGCTTTCGCAATGGCTGATTCTTAATTTCCACCGTCGCCTTGATGACCTCCAAATCCCATAAAACCAGGCTGTTATCCTTACCAATCATGGCGAGCTTTTTGCCGTCGGAGGATACGGTGACAGAAATCATCCGGTTTGCAGTCAGAAACCTTTCATTTGAATCTTTTTTCTTCAAGTCCCACCAAGCTCCATTATCGGCGATTAAGAGGTCGCCGATTGTAGAGAACGCCAGCGATTTTATCTGTCTGGACGTTCTGCTGTTCCGGCCCCTAAAAACGTCCCTGCCGGTCGAAGTCTCCTTGACGTGGACCACTTGTTGATCATTAGGACCGGTCAAAAAAGCTATCAACTTGTTGTCCGGCGAAATTGTGATGGCTTGCAATCCGTCTCCTAGCCAGAACGGAGCCCTTCCAATGCGGGCAAGGGCTCCGGAAGGCAACGGTTGTTCAAGAAGATCTAACGCATCATTATTCTTCTCAGTTTTTTGATCTTTCTTCTTTTCGTCTGCCGGGGAAGGAGGTGACGGCTCAGGCTTCGGTTTCTCTTCCTTGGGCGGCGCCGGTAGTCCAGGCTTCGGCTTCTCAGAAATTGGAGTCACCTCGGCAACGAAGTTCGCTTCCCCTTCGGCCCGCTTAATCGCCACTCCCGCCCCGCCCACGACCAGCGTTAGGGCCAGCAGCGTGGCAACGGTGAGCTTGATCTTTGTTAGCCACAGCGCCTGCGACATCTTGCCGGCGAGGTGGGCGACGTGAAAAGAGACCGCCCCGGCCGCAAGGTTGCCCGCGGCGAGCGCGAGGGCGACCTGAAGCGTCGTCTGGCTCAGCGTGACCGGCACGGCGGCGGGGGCGGTAGCTTGCGTCAGAGCAACGCCGAGCGCGGCGGCGGAGAGGGTGAGGCCGCGCCGGGTTAGGCGGTCGTGCAGGAGTTCGCGGCCGCGGGCCAGGCGGCGCGACATCGAGCCGGTCGGCCAGCCGAGTTCGTGGGCGGCTTGCTCGTGCGTTTTGCCTTCGAGATAGCAAAGGATCAGCGGGGCGCGGTACTTGAGCGGCAGGCTTCCCAATTCGGCGTCCAGGAGCGGTCGCAAGTCATGCCAGCCAGCTTCCTCGCCATTGATACGCGGCGTCATGGCGGACACCTGCCTTTCGCGGGCGCGGCGGCGATGGGCGTCGGCGCGGGCCCGTGTGCCGACGCGCTGGGCGACGCCGTAGAGCCAGGCCGCCAGCGAGCCGCGGCGATCCAGGGACCGGGCTCGTCGCACCAACACGAGGAAGGTCGCCTGAAATGCATCCTCGGCGTCCGGTCCAGGTCCGAGAAGGCGCCGGCAAACGCCCAGGACCATCGGCCCACGCCGCCGCAGCAATGTCACAAAAGCTTCTTCGTCGTGCTGCTTGAGAAAGCGATCGAGGAGTTGGCCGTCGGTCAGGCAGTCGAACACCCGCGCACCGGCCAGGTGGCGAAGATGGCGCAAAACAAAATCAAGCTGCTCCACAGCCATGAGGAGAACCCCCCGTTGACGGCATCTATCCTACATACTGCCGGGAAGAGCGTGGGGAAATGCAAATCAGAGAAAAAAGCTCGCGCAAAGCCGCCAAGGCGCAAAGGTGAAATCGAACAGATTTGTGGCTTTGACGGATTATCGCTTAGGCTGAGGCGGCTTGGTCGGTGGAACCATTTAGCTGGGCAACCCCTTCATGGTCGAACAAGATGGGAACGCCTTCCGCATAAATATAAACGGCCAATCCGGCACGGAACACGAGCGCTTCGGGATGATCAACTTCGATACGATCTCCGCTCACCAGCTCCACGGTGAAAGGCTTAAATGGCACACGCCGAGCCAAGGCCCGAAGTGTCCTCATGAAATTGTCGGCTAGCATATTCGTCCAGGGCTGGTTTCGAACAACGTATCAATACTGTCCACACATCTAAGTTTAGGTGGGTCGACAATCGTGGTCAAGAAACGGGGCCAACGGGGATTCTACTATCCAAAGCAGAATTGCCACGAAAAACACGAAAAGGCGCAAAAACATGAGGCAGATGTTTATGGCGGATTTCTGACCAAGCCGGGGATCGTTAATTAACCCAGGTAACCTCTTTTTCTTTTTCGTGTCTTTTTGTGTTTTTTGTGGCCATTGAATTCGCGAAAACAAAAAACCCCGCTGAACTTCCTGCAAGCAGGTCGAACAGCGGGGCCGGAACAGAGAAGAGGCCGATACAACCACGATGCTAACAATGTTGAAAGTCAAGTCAAGGAGAAAAGGTACAAAAATTACACAATTTAGGATTCGGCAGGAATACCCGCCAGACGGATCGCCATGACTGGCAAAGAGAATCTAAGCGATTGCTAATTATAAACTTATAGTAATCATCCGGCAGAATGAAACTAATCACATAAGTCGATTTGAAAGGCAGATTCTCTGCGAAAAAGACGGTTTTTCATTCATCTGAGCTAATCGGTCGGTAGCTGAACGCCGAATAGTGGGACCCTTGCATTAGCGGCTATGGGCAGCCCCACAGAACAGGGACTAAGGTCCCTCAAAAAGGAGAAAGCAGAGGGTTTTGATTGAATGGCCTGAAAGAATGATCGAACGACTGACCTAGGCAGGACTTGGTAATCGTTTCCAACTAATGCATCGCAGCTGGCATGCCCTCCTCTTGCTGGAGTGTCAGCTGGACCTCTTGCTCTCCGCGGTCGAGCGATCGCGGCGCAGGCCGAGTTGATTCACCGGAATCAGAATTGTCTTGTCCCTGGCTTCAGTCGCCTTGCTGGCACAACCACAGCCCCCGCCACACCCACCCGCCTTCGTGCCGAGCCACGCGCGCCATGTCTTCCGCGCCACATAAGCCGCGGCGGCTGTCACGATCACAATTACTAGGGGGAGTTGCCAGTCCATTTTTGTCAGTTGTTCGTTGTTCGTTGTTCGTCGTTCGTTGTTCGTTGTTCGTTGTTCGTTGTTCGTTGTCACTAGATGTTCGGTACTTTCGGAGGCAGAGTGCCAGCCTTTGCAACGAACAACCAACAACGAACAACGAACACTAGAGTAACCTTGCCACCTGATAAACCACCAGCGCGCCGACGTAGGCCAGGGCCGTCATGTAGGTGAACGTGAACAGCGGCCAGCGCCAAGTGCGAGTTTCGCGGCGAATGACGGCCAAGGTGGAGGCACATTGACAGCACAGGGCGAAGAAGACCATCAGCGACAGGGCGACCGGGATCGTGAAGACGCCGTCGTGCTGCAGGGCTTTGCCGAGGCCCGTCTCGGCGACGTTGTCGGCGTCGCGGATTTCGTCGGAATCCACCCGGCCTTCATTATAAAGGATGCCCAGCGTGCCGACGACGACTTCGCGAGCCGGAAAGCTGGCGAGCGCGGCCATGCCGATCTTCCAGTCCCAACCCAACGGCCGCACGGCCGGCTCAATGGCATGGCCCAGTCGACCCAGCCAACTTTGGCGCTTCCAGTCGCCGTGGACTTCGTTGATTTCGGTTTGCTTGGCTTCGATCTCAGATTGTTTGTCGGCGTCTGCCTGCCTGGCGGCGTCTTTCAACTCGTTCAATTCTTCGCGTAGCTCGGCCACGTGAACATCGTACCTCGTACTGCCGTCCGGCTCCGTTCGCGGGAAATAGAGGACGGCCCAAACAAGGATCATGGATGCCAGGATGAGCGTGCCGGCCCGGCGCAGGAAAGCCCAGCCGCTGTCAGTCATGCGGCGCACGACGATTCGCACCGACGGCACTTTGTAGAGTGGCATCTCCATCACAAAAACAGGCGTCTCGCCGCGGAGCAGGGTTCGCTTAAGAACGAGAGCGACAAGCGGCGCGACCACGAGGCCGATCGCATACATGGCAAACATCGTCAGCCCCGGCACCCACCAGCCATGTCCGGCCGTCATGAATGTGCCGATGAGCAGAATGTAAAGCGGCAGCCGGGCCGAGCAACTCATGAGCGGGGCGACCAGGATCGTGGCCAGGCGATCGCGGCGATTTTCGATGACGCGCGTGGCCATGATTCCCGGCACGGCACACGCCACGGATGACAACATGGGAATAAATGACTTGCCGGAGAGCCCGCAGCGAGCCATGAGCTTGTCCATGAGGAACGCTGCTCGCGCCATGTAGCCGCAGTCTTCGAGAATCGCCAGGAAGCCGAAAAGGATAACGATCTGCGGCAGGAAGACGACGACCGCCCCGACGCCTTCGAGAACCCCTTCGGTGAGCAAGCTGGTTAATACCCCGGCCGGCAGCTGGTTCTGCAAGGCTTCAGCCAGCCAATCCTTGCCGTCGCTGATCACTTTCATGATCGGCCGCGCCCAGGTGAAGATGGTTTCGAAGACAAGGAACATCAGGGCGAGAAATATCAGGGTGCCCCAGACCTTGTGCGTCAAGACGCGGTCGATGCGGTCGGTCCAGATGGTAGGCCGCTGCGTGGGTTTTTGCACTGCCAGGTTGGTGATTTGCCGAATCCAGCCGTAGCGCGCTCGCGCTTCCACGCCAGGCACCGGACATTGAGCAGCCGTTAAACGCTGGCGAACCTCGTTGACCAGGCTGGTCAGGTTGCCGTTGGTCTTGGCCGATTTCTGAGTGAGCCTTTGCTCCGTGTAGCCGCCCACGTCAAGCAGAAGACGGC